>JABAOD010000425.1_pt1 | contig 266064 bp, 272 predicted proteins | sample 7062151 | NCBI WGS metagenome assembly JABAOD01 (sample SAMN14538626, study PRJNA623070) | marine sediment metagenome | biome: marine biome [ENVO:00000428]; feature: marine pelagic biome [ENVO:01000023]; material: deep marine sediment [ENVO:00002113] | place: India: Gulf of Khambhat ... | reverse complement strand
GCGCTTTTGCTCCTCTATACGGCGTTTCTTTTCTTCTTCGAGCTGTCTTTGTTTCTCAAGTTCCGCCAGCCGTTTTTGTTCTTCCTCACGTTTTTTCTGTTCCAGCTCTTTCTGCTTTCTGGCCTCGGCCAGTTTTTTTTCCTCTTCTTGGCGTTTCTTTTCCAGTTCCCTGGCTTTTCTTTCTGCGGCCTTTTCCTTCTCTTCCAGTTCCTTCAACCGTTTTTGTTCTGCTGCTTTTTTTTCTGCCTCTATTTTTTTTAATAGCGCCAGCTCTTTTTCCACTTCCTTTTTATCAATACTGACTGCATCGACAATGTTGACGTCATTGCCAGGCGGTAACTGGACAGTTTCGCTTGTGAACTCAAAACTCACCAGCAGCAAAACGACCGCGATGACGTGCAGCAGTACCGCAAAGACCAGGGAACGAGTCCTTAGAAACCAGCCGTCACTCATTCGAGTTACTGCTCCGGAGATTCTGTGATCATGCCAACGCTCGGCACCCCTGCCGATTGCAGCAGTGACATCAGCTGTGCCACACGACCGTAGGGGACAGCCTGGTCACCGCCGACAAGAACGGGAATGCCTGGTTGATATTTCAAAAGTGCGTTGACGCGGTTGAGCAGATCTGCGGCAGCCACTGGCTTGTCCTGGTTCTCACCGTAATTGATGTAATAATTACCAGCAGCGTCAACATTGATAATCACGGGTTCCTTGTCGGTCGCTTCCACTACTTTGGATGGTACTTCCGGCAGGTCTACCTTGATACCCTGTGTCAGCAAGGGGGCCGTAATCATGAAAATGATCAGCAAAACCAACATCACATCAATATAGGGAACAACATTAATCTCTGACATCGGCCTTTTGCGGATACGTTGGCGCATGGGTTACACCTGGCTCTTGTCAGTGGCTGGCATGTCTGTGCAAGATGGAAAGAAACTCTTCCAGGAAGATGTCATAACGATTGATCAGTCGTTCAACATCATTTGAATAGCGGTTATAGGCAATTACAGCGGGGATAGCCGCGAACAGGCCCATGGCAGTCGCGACCAAGGCCTCGGCGATACCAGGAGCAACCATGGCAATGGTTGCCTGCTGGACGTTACCCAGTGCCCGGAAGCTATTCATGATCCCCCAGACGGTACCAAACAAACCGACATAGGGACTGGTTGAACCTACCGTGGCCAGAAAGGATAGATTGGTTTCCAGGTAGTCCACTTCCTTGTTCATGGCAATACGCATTGAACGGTTGACGCTTTCAAGCATGGCATCGGTGTCTTTATTTGCTGCGTTCCTGACCCTGGCAAATTCCTTGAAACCGGCATCAAACAGTTTTTCCATGCCGACCGCACCACCACGTTTCTTGCTGATTCTGTTATACAAGGGTGTCAAATCTTCGGAAGACCAGAATATTTCTTCAAAACGGTCAGCCTCTTTTTTTGCCTTGTTAAGAAGCACCCTTTTACTGAAAATCATGCTCCAGGAAACGACGGAAGCAGCAAGTAAGGAAAGCATAACCAGTTGCACCACCAGGCTGGCATTAGTTATTAAATGAATAAAGGAAAGATCAGTGGTCATGCCTTGAGCTCCGAAAGTATATAGCCTGGTATCGGGATGGATTTCATGCTTTGCTTGTTCATGCATGCGATCCGTACTTCAGCCTCACAAATCAAGATATCGTCCTGATTAAGAATTGACTGGTGCAACAGAATACTGGCCTTGCGAATTTCAGCGATTTTAACATTAACCTTCAGCAGTTCGTTGAAGTAAGCCGGTTTCAAATACTCAATTGTGATCTTGCGCACAGCAAACAGGATTTCTGCTTCATCCATGAGCCTGTCTTGTTCAAAGCCCAGCTCGCGAAGCATCTCTGTACGTGCTCTTTCAAGGAATTTAAGATAATTGGCGTTATAGACAACCCCTCCCGCATCAGTGTCCTCGTAATAGACTCTTACAGGCCATGAGAATTCAGTCATGCTTACAAATAACGATCGAGTAAGGAGTTATTCCTGACTGAAGAGATCAGGTTCAGAGGGCAAATTCTTTGGCAATTGAAAACCGAAGTGTAACCAGGCCTGTTTTGTTGCCATACGCCCCCTTGGAGTACGCATCATAAAACCCTGTTGAATTAAATAAGGTTCTATTACATCTTCTATGGTGTCACGTTGTTCACTGATGGCAGCAGCAATGCTGTCTACACCGACGGGGCCGCCATCAAACTTCTGGATAATCGCCAGAATAAGTTTGCGATCCATCATGTCCAGACCATGAACATCCACATTCAGCATATCCAGTGCCTGTTGCGCAATATTATGAGTGACCTCGCCGTTACCCTTGACTTGGGCATAGTCGCGCACGCGCCTCAGTAAACGGTTGGCGACCCGGGGCGTCCCCCGGGAACGGGCGGCAATTTCACTTGCTCCCTTATCTTCAACCGCCACCTCCAGTATCCGAGATGATCGCCGGACGATGCCGGAAAGCTCTTCTTGGTTGTAAAATTCCAGCCGCTGAACAATGCCAAAGCGATCCCGCAAGGGTGATGTAAGCAATCCGGCACGTGTAGTTGCTCCTACCAGCGTGAAGGGTGGAACATCCAGCTTTATGGCACGTGCGGCTGGTCCCTCACCAATCACAATATCAATCTGGAAATCTTCCATGGCAGGGTACAGGACTTCTTCGACGATCGGGCTCAGCCGATGTATCTCGTCGATGAAGAGTACATCGTGTGGCTCCAGGTTAGTTAACAATGCCGCCAGGTCGCCGGGGCGTTCCAGCACCGGGCCAGATGTCTGACGCATTCCCACGTCCATTTCATTGGCAATAATGTGCGCCAGGGTGGTCTTGCCAAGTCCGGGTGGACCAAAGATCAGCACATGGTCCAGTGATTCCTTGCGCTGGCGGGCAGCACTGATGAATATTTCCATCTGCTCATGAACCCCGGTCTGGCCAACATAGTCAGCCAGTTTTCTGGGCCTGAGGGAATGCTCATATGTTTGTTCCTCGCTGCCGCTTTCAGGAGAGATTACCGGGCTCGTATCGCTCATTGGTTGTTTCGCTTTCCTGTATTAACGTTGCTGATTCCAAACCGGGTTAATGGCGCTGATGCTAGCTACCAGATCTGGTGAAAAATAGGCGAGATAATGACATTGTTCTGATTTTAACACAGGTGCTCAGTTACTCACCGAAGCCTTCAGGGCCTGACGGATGATCTCTTCACTGCCCATCCGTTCCCCGGCTACCGCATGAACATAACGACTGGCCTCTTGGGGCTTATAACCAAGAGCTATCAGGGCGCTTACAGCATCATCGACGGCATGGTTTTTAGCAGGCATGACCGGCAGGTTTTTTTCACCTGTTTCCACTGATCTTAATTCAGTCAGACGGTCACGCATTTCTATAATGAGTCGTTCAGCCGTTTTTTTGCCGACACCCGGCAGTCGAGTCAGGCGAGCACTGTCACCGTGACGGATGCAATCGGCAAAATCTTCTGCCTCGATACCGGAAAGTATGGTCAAGGCCATTTTGGCACCGACACCATTGACCTTGAGCAGATGCCGGAATAGTGACCGTTCTTCTTCGGTGGCGAACCCGAATAGGAGATGAGCATCATCCCGGACAGCAAGATGCGTATAGAGAAATACTTCCTCGCCAATGTCGGCCAGTTGATAGAAGGTGCTCATGGGAGCCTCCACTTCATAACCGATACCCTGCACATCTATCATCAGGAACGGAGGCGTTTTGCTCACCAGCTTGCCGTGCAAATGGCCAATCATTTCAAACGGCCTTGCCTGAAGCTCTCGGCCAGTGAAATATGTGACAGGGTTTCACGTGAATGACCGTGGCAGATAGCAATGGCCAGTGCATCGGCGGCATCGCTTTGTGGTATTTTCTCCAGACACAACAAAACCCTGACCATGTGCTGGACCTGTTCCTTGGCAGCATGACCTTTCCCGACGGTCGCCTGTTTCACCTGATTGGCGGTGTATTCATAAACATTAAGTCCTTTCATCGCGCAGGCGGTAATTGCGGTGCCCCGTGCCTGTCCGAGTTTAAGTGCAGATTCGGCATTACGATGGACAAACACCTTTTCAATGGCCATCTCGTCCGGATTATACCGATCGATGATCTCTGTCAGCTGAATGAAGATGCTGTGAAGTTTATCCGCCAGATTGATGTGGTTCAGGTGCAGATGACCATGCGCAATATGTTTCGAATGGTTGCCCTCGATATCTATGATACCGTAGCCGGTGTAGTTTGATCCGGGATCAATCCCGAGGATACGTGTCATCAGGTCCGCTCACTCTGTGGCAGGCGATTAATATCATCTTACTGTAGTCCAGCAAGCACATCTTCCGGGATATCGGCGTTTGAGTAAACCTTTTGCACATCGTCCAGGTCTTCAAGCATGTCCAACAGATGAATCATGATCTGGGCAGCTTCGATATCCAGTGTCAAATTGGTTGAGGCCTGCATGGTAATCTCCGCTGTTTCGGGTGAATGGCTCCCTTTCACAAGTTTTTCCTTGATGTCCATAAACTCATCAGGCGAGGTAATAACATCGATTGAACCATCGTCATTGGTGATGATGTCCTCGGCGCCCGCCTCCAAAGCAGCCTCCATGAGGGCGTCTTCGTCCGTGCCAACGGGATAAGATATCAGTCCCACCTTATTGAAGAGGTAGGCAACTGAACCGTCAGTCCCGAGGTTACCACCGCATTTACTGAAGGCATGACGTACTTCAGCCACGGTGCGGTTACGGTTGTCCGTCATGCAATCAACCATCACTGCTATGCCGCCGGGTCCATAGCCCTCGTAACGTACTTCCTCGACATTATCTCCACCCGCTTCACCGCTGCCGCGTTTGATGGCACGTTCAACCGTATCCTTGGTCATGTTGTTTGACAGCGCATTATCAATGGCGGCCCGCAGACGCGGATTGGCATCCGGATCGCTACCGCCCAGCCTGGCCGAAACGGTAATCTCACGAATCAGTTTGGTGAAGAGTTTGCCGCGCTTGGCGTCCTGCCTGTTTTTCCGATGCTGGATATTTGCCCATTTACTGTGGCCAGCCATAGAGTTGTTCTCTGGGTTTTAAAAATGCGCGGATTCTATCATTTGTACAGATTGCCCCCAAGATGAAGGGTTAATGCGAAAACCGGCCTTCTTTAAGAAATTGCAGGTATTGCCGGGCAACCTGGCGGGATAACAACAGGCCAAAGTGACTGACTGGTAATTCAATATAGTCAGTCATACCGGCCAGGCGGGCTTCGCTCAGCAGCACAGTGCCATCTCCCCGTCTCGATCGTTTTGATACCAGACACCCTAGTCCAAGTCGTTACGTGCCGGCAATGACGCCCAGTTTCTGGCAGCCTTCCCAGGACGGCACGTCACCGGCCAAGCCTTGGTCGATGCTCTTGCCGAGGCTAAGCCGCCCCAACCGATTTCGGCCTAAGCTGAATGCCGAACTACTGGGATTGTGTGGTGTACCCAGGGTAATGCTGCGGCCAGGGATGGTTTCTGGGGAGCGATAAAAAAAGTGCCGCAGCACTAAGCCGCCCAGACTGTGACAGATAAAGTTGATCTCAGGACCGCTTAGTCGATCGCAATAGTCTGCCAATGCATCGGCATTCTCTACGGGTATTTGACTGTGACTTGGGTATGAAAACCGCTGAATGGTGTACCCTGCCGCAGACGGTCGCTTGCCGAGCAGCCACATTTCCATGCCATTGGTCCAGAGGCCATGGATGAGAACAATGGCAGGTTGGTTCAAACCTGCTCAGGCATCAGTGGCGAGCGCCAGCGCATCCTGTTTGGTGAAATCCAGCAGGCGTTGAATGGCAATACGGGCTTTTTTACTCATGGCGGGATCGACATGGATTTCGTTGTTACCGGTCAACAGTACCTGCTCCAGTTTACGCAGGCTGTTCATGGCCATCCAGGGGCAGTGGGCACAGCTCTTGCAGGTAGCCCCACGTCCGCTGGTTGGTGCTTCCAGCAGAACCTTGTCAGGTGCGGCTTCCTGCATCTTGTGAAAGATGCCCTTGTCCGTCGCCACGATAAATTTCTGTGCAGGATGGGTTTTGGCCGCCTTGATGATCGCCGTCGTAGAGCCCACGACATCGGCTTGTTCAACCACCGATGCGGGCGACTCCGGGTGTACCAGCACAATGGCATCCGGGTGTTGCTCTCGCAACTCCCTTAATTCAGCACCCTTGAATTCCTCATGGACAATGCAGGCGCCCTGCCAGAGCAACATATCTGCACCGGTCTGGTCCTGAACATACTGCCCCAGATATTTGTCCGGCGCCCAGATGATCTTTTTGCCGTTCGCATGCAGATAACGGACGATGTCCAGGGCGCTACCGGATGTTACAACCCAGTCGGCTCGAGCCTTGACTTTGGCACTGGTATTGGCATAGACCACCACAACCCGGTCAGGGTGCTCGTCACAAAAAGCACTGAAGGCATCCGCAGGACAGCCAATATCCAGCGAGCAATTGGCCTCGAGATCTGGCATTAATACCCGCTTTTCCGGGTTCAGGATTTTGGCTGTCTCGCCCATGAACTTGACCCCGCAAACTACCAGGGTATCGGCATCAGACTCATGCCCGAAGCGGGCCATGTCCAGCGAGTCAGAGACATAACCACCGGTCGCATCGGCCAGGATCTGCAAATCCGGATCAGTATAATAGTGAGCAACAATGACTGCGTTTTGTTGTTTTAAAAGCGTCTTGATCCGTGATGAGATCATCTTACGCTCGTCATCATCCAAGACCTCGCAAACGGTGTCCGGGATGTCCTCACGCCTCAGCATATAGGGATTTTGTTGATCGTCGATTTCTAACAGCGTCTCATTGTCCATCATTTCACAAACTCCACATGCCCGGGCGTCTTGACGGCATAGAGGCGGGCCGGTCGATGATTGCCGTTACGTCGGTATTCGCCAGTTTCCTTGATGCAGTCGTGTGCCATGACACGTTTTCGAAAATTTCGCTTATCCAGTTTCTCACCCAGGATGCATTCATAAACCTGCTGCAATTCACCCAGGGTGAAACAGGCCGGCATGAATTGTAGTGCTATGGTCGAGTAATTCAGTTTGGCGGCCAGCCGCTGATGCGCCATGCTGACGATCTGTTTGTGGTCGAAGGCCAGCGGCGGCAGGCTATCGAGTTGAAACCAGCCCACCTGTCGGGCATCACTGGCAGCCTTGATTTGCCCGGTCCGGTCTGGCGGTACCAGCGCATAATAGGCCACCGAGATTACTCGCTCCCGGGGATCTCTATCGGGCTTGCCGAAGGTATACAACTGTTCCAGGTAAATGCCGGTCATGCCCGTCTCTTCGGCCAGCTCCCTGAGGGCGCAGGTCTCAAGGTCCTCGTTGATCTCCACAAAGCCACCCGGCAGGGCCCACTGGTCCTGGAAAGGTTCACCCCTGCGCTGGACCAACAGCAATTCCAGCCGCTGTTCGTGGATGGTGAAAATCACAACATCCGTGGTCACGGCGGGGTGTGGATATTTGTAGTAATAACTCATGCCTGTCTAACCTTAGTGTAATAATTACACTGTATCTTAGTGTAAAAATTACACTTATACAAGTAAAAAATAAATGTATCTCTGAAAAGTAAGTAATTACTCTGGGTTATCTTTTTTATTCAAGCGTATTCCCAGCTCACGTAATTGCCGTGGGTTGGCTGGTGATGGTGCCGCTGTGAGTGGGCAAGTCGCAGTCTGGGTCTTGGGGAAAGCGATGACGTCGCGAATGGAATCAACACCAGCCATGAGCATGACCAAGCGGTCGAGACCAAAGGCAATTCCGCCATGTGGCGGGCAGCCGTAGTCCAACGCAGTCAGCAGGAAACCAAATTTCTCCTCGGCCTCTTCGGCATTGATGCCAAGCAGGCTGAGCACAGCCAGTTGCATATCGCGCTTGTGGATACGGATGGAACCCCCACCGAGTTCGACGCCATTCAATACCAGGTCATAGGCACGGGACAGGCACTGCGCAGGTTCCGATTGTATCTCTGCCGGGTCTTCGGCTCGGGGTGCGGTGAAGGGGTGGTGCAGCGAGTCCCAACATTTTTCATCTTCGTCGTATTCGAACATCGGGAAGTCGATGATCCACAAAGGACGCCACTCACTGTGCAGCAGGCCGAGATCCACGGCCAGGCGGTTACGCAAGGAACCCAGTGCATCGTTGACAATCTGGTTCTTGTCGGCGCCGAAAAAGATCAGGTCGCCGTTTTTTGTTCCCGTGCGTTCCAGTATGTTCTGGATCACCTCGTCCGGCAGAAACTTTAGGATAGGTGACTGCAAGCCCTCACGGCCTCTACCGAGGTCATTGACTTTAATATAGGCCAGGCCCTTGGCACCGTAATTGCCGACAAAGTCCGTGTAGTCATCGATTTCCTTGCGGGACAACTTGCCGCCATCGGGCACATTGAGTGCGGCGACCCGGCCGTTTTCCATTTTTGCCGGGCTGGCAAAGACCTTGAACTCGACATCTTGCATCAGATCCGAAACATCGGTCAGTTCCAGCAGATTGCGCAAGTCCGGCCGATCGGTGCCGAACCGTTGCAGGGCCTCTGCATAGGTCATGCGCGGGAATGGTGTGGGTAAGTCAACGCTGATCCCCTCACGGAACAGGGTTATCATCATCTCTTCCATGATCATCATGATTCCTTCCTCGTCCATAAAGGAGGTCTCGATATCGAGCTGGGTGAATTCCGGTTGCCGATCAGCGCGCAAGTCTTCATCCCGAAAACAACGAACGATCTGGTAATAGCGATCCATGCCGGACATCATTAGGATTTGTTTGAACAATTGTGGTGACTGCGGCAGGGCAAAGAAGTTACCGGGTTGTGTACGGCTTGGTACTAGGTAATCCCGGGCGCCTTCCGGCGTGGCCTTGGTCAGCATCGGTGTTTCAATTTCCAGGAAACCCTTGTCGCCAAGATAATCTCGCATGATGCCGGCAACCTTTGCCCGCAGGCGCAAGTTGGCCAGCATCTCGGGACGTCGCAGGTCAATGTAGCGGTAACGCAGCCGGGTATCGTCTGCAACATGCTCATCATCCAGCTGAAAGGGCGGGGTTTTGGCACGATTTGAGATCTGGATCTCGTGGCCAAGCACTTCGACCTCGCCAGTGGCCAGGTCTTTGTTCACGGTGCCTTCGGGACGCCGTCTGACCTTGCCGTTGATACGCAGGACAAATTCGTTACGGACGGAGTCAGCGATCGCAAAAGGTTCCGGACGGTCCGGATCGAAGACAATCTGGGCTACACCGTAGCGATCACGCAAATCGATGAAGATTACACCACCATGGTCCCTACGCCGTTGAACCCAGCCGCAGAGTTCAACCTGGTTGTCGAGATGGGAAGTATTGAGTTGTCCGCAATAATGTGTGCGCATGGCCTGCCTCGCTTGGCGAGCTAGTCTCCTGCCGGAACAAAAGGCGGCATATTACGAGCCAGCCGTAGTTTGCGCAAGCTTATCCTTGGCTTCTGGATTGATGACAACGCCCATGGAAATGATGTATTTGAAGGCTTCTTCCATGGTCATGTCGAGTTCAGTCACACTTTCTTCCGGATACATGACGATGAAACCGGAGGTCGGATTGGGTGTGGTGGGCACGAAAACGGAGACCAGGTTACGGCCGGATTTTTCACAGGCCTTTTCCAGACCCTTGTTGGATAGGAAGCCGAGGCACCAGACGTCTTCTTTCGGGTATTCCACCAGCACCACCTTGCGGAAGGGCCGGCTATCTGAACCAAAAAAGGTTTCCAGTACCTGCTTGACACTGGTGTAGATTGTTCGGACCAGAGGAATGCGTCCGAGGATCGATTCCCAGAAATTCACCATTCGCCGGCCAAACAGATTGGCCGCAAACATACCGGTAACGAGGAGAATAAAGATACCAACAATGATTCCAAAACCGGGAATAGAGAAGCCTAATACCGTTTCCGGACGAAACTCCGGTGGAATCAGTAGGATGGTCCTGTTCAAGAGATTGATCAAAAGCCGGATAACGAACACGGTCGCGGCCAGTGGCAACCACACCAGCAAGCCGGCGATGAGGTATTTACGCAAGTTATGCATCATGACTTTTCAACTTTCGTGGTTTTTTCAGTGGATTTTTCCTTGCTGGTGGTCGCAGCGGTATTATCAGTGCCTGTTTTTGTGTCAGTACTGCTCCCGCTTTTCGCGGTTTCGGCAGGCTGGGCGGATTTGACATCGGCTTTATCCTTTGAATCCTTGGTTTGGGGCTTGTCCTTGAAATCTGTTACGTACCAGCCGTTGCCCTTAAGATGGAAGGCGGCCGCGGATACCAGCTTTTGCAATGCCGGCTTATCGCAGGAGGGGCATTGGGTTAATGGCTCGTCACTGACTTTCTGGATTTTTTCCAGTCGTACACCGCAACTGGCGCATTGATATTCGTAGATTGGCACAGCAAACCCTCAGTTCTTGGGAATGGCGGAGAAAATAGGGGCGACTGAAGATAAAATCAAGCATTTATGGGTCAAAACCCTCCCCGGTGACAGGAAAATCCGGACTCAGGTGAGCGGAGGTTGCCATATTGGAAATCTTCGGTATCATCGCCGCTTTATTTTTGGCGGCCGCCAGAACACTGAAAATGGGTCGTTAGCTCAGTTGGTAGAGCAGCTGGCTTTTAACCAGTTGGTCGAAGGTTCGAATCCTTCACGACCCACCATTCATTTCCTGGTTTTCTAGCGCAGTTCCTTTACCGCTTCGTCGCTTTCGCCCAGGTTATCAACCCAACTGATCTTAAGCATGTCACCCGCCTTTGCGCCGCTGAACACAAACGAGAGATAGGGATTGGCAGATACCGCCCGGCTCCAGTCGCAATCGAGCACTACAGTCTCCCCATGTTTAACCGTCAGCCTCTCAATGTAATGTGCCGGTATCAGCTGTTCTTTTTCTGCATCAAATTCATAACCTGTATGCATTGGATGGCGGACGATCATCCTGACCGTGGCCTGATCATCTCGCAGACTGGTCCTGACCTTGATAGAAGAACCCATCAACCGCAGCCCCCTGCAATCACCTCGACAAATTTACGTACTGAATACAATTGATCATCCGCGCGAACGACTGCGATGATATCGGAAGATTCGCCCATTTTGATACGTGTTTCGATAAAACCTTGGCATACAGGATGTAGCTTGAAATTGGCGATCAGCGGGTTCGGATTTTTCTCAACCAGGATGGTGATGGAATGAACATTAGGTAATCCGGATTTGATGGCTAGTGGGACAACAGCACCGTTTTCGATTACGTCATTAACATCGATCGTGAGCTTGTCGCTGGTCTTGATCGTCTCCCCGGGGAAAAATTCGGAGAGTGCGGCATCCAGGTTATCGGCAGCAAAGGCAGGACTGCGATCACGGCCGAAGGCTTTTAGAGGCGCCAGCAACTGTATTAAACCACTGCCCAGTATTCCCAGGATTAGGACACTGCGATTGACAAACTGGCGTCTGAATTTATTCATAATTTTTACAGTTTAAGATCTTTCTGGATCGACAGCTCATATTCCAGCTGGGTCAGCCGTGCCTCGATCCGTTCAGCTTGGTAATAGTCCGGTGAGTGCTGATGTTGTGCATACTTGAGTCGTTCAATCGCCAGTTGAGTATCGCCAATGATGTAATAGTATTCCGCTTTTGCTATTCCGGCCTCAATTGGTGAGCCGGCCAAAGCCTCCGCCTGTGATAACAGATCATAATAAAGCAGGTCATTCGCATATTCCCGGTTAGAACCTCGTAGCACCTCTCGGGCTGCCGCCGCATTGCCTGCATCCAGGTAAGCGCGAGTGAGGCCCAGCACTACCGGCCGGTAATTGGGATATAACTTATCTGTCTTTTCATATATTGCAACGGCTCTCTGGAAGTTTCTCTGTGCCGAAGCCAGTTTTGCAGCCGCGATCAGGTAGGCAGAGTTTTCCGCTGATTGCGACAGCAGATATTCGAGTTGGATCGCAGCCTGCTCAAAACGATTGGCCTGGGTGAGGGCGATGACATAACCATAACGGGCGGATTCCATATCCGGATAGCCGGAACCTTGAAGTTTCTCTTCAAAAAACATGATTGCCTCACCAGGATCCTGAAATGAAACGGCCGTAAGTTTAGCGCGCACAAGTTTGAAGGTGATACTGTCTTTATGATGTTGTGTTTCATATTGTGCTGCTCTGGCCTTGGTATCAGCCACGCGGTTTGTCGTTAGCGGGTGGGTCTGCAGATATTCCGGTGCGGCACCCCGATACCGGGATGCCTCCAGCAGCCGCTCGAAAAATGACGACATCCCCTCAGGATCAAACTCTGATCTTGCCAGTAATTGCATACCGACCCGATCGGCCTCTTCTTCATTACTGCGGGTAAAATTAATCTGGTATTGGGTACTGGCTCCGCCGATGATGGTCAATGCGGCCTGTGCTGCGGCCGGATTGACGATAGCCAGTAACACTGCGCCGAGCAGGGCTGCGGCGGTGGGCGCGCTCAGTTTGCTGGCCGCCTCATAGGTGCGTGCCATGTGGCGCTGGGTAACATGGGCAATTTCATGGGCCAGCACCCCGGCCAGTTCACTTTCACTTTGGGCATTGATAATCACGCCGCTATTAACTCCTACCACACCACCGGGCGCTGCAAAGGCGTTAATTGCCGGATCCTGTATTACGAAAAACACAAAGGGCAGACGGTTGTCGTCGCTATTGGCGACCAGTCGATAGCCGATGGATTGAATATAGGATTCAACTTCCGGGTCATCGACCATTGTAGCGTATCGCCTGACCTCACGCATGACGGCTTGGCCCAGGCGGCGCTCAACTTCAGGAGAAATCACTCCGCCAGAAGGATCACCGATTTCAGGCAGGTTTTGCTCGTTGGCCGCAGCGGGAGGACTGATGGCAAACACCAATATTGCCAGCAGCAAGGTATGAATTATATTCACTGTTCTGGTTTCGTCATGCGTTAACAGATATATTGAGTTGCCGCCCCGGGTACAAGTTCCTCGGCGCAGCCTGTTCAGAAAATTATCTTGTAATGAAGGCTGTATGAATAGCGGGCGTATCCTGCGATTTTACAGCAGTCATCGTGTTCCTTGAATCATATTACATGGGGAGTATTACATGGGTGAGAGCGGTAATGCCTTTTACGCACAATCCGGCGGTGTCACCGCGGTCATCAATGCCACGGCCTGCGGGCTACTGGAAACGGCCCGTCAGAATGGTGATCGTATCGGCAAGGTCTATGCCGGTCGCAACGGTATCATTGGTGCATTATCCGAGGACCTGATTGACACCAGCCAGGAATCGGATGCGGACATTGCCGCGCTCAGACATACACCATCCGGCGCATTCGGCTCCTGTCGCTACAAGTTGAAAGGACTTGAAGAGAGCAAGGCACAATATGCACGTCTAATCGAAGTGTTCAAGGCACACAACATCCGTTACTTTTTCTATAATGGCGGTGGCGATTCTGCAGACACCTGTCACAAGGTATCGCAACTCTCGGGCCGGATGGGATTCCCGATCCAGGCCATTCATATTCCCAAGACGGTTGATAACGATCTGCCGATTACTGATACCTGCCCCGGCTTTGGCTCGGTCGCCAAGTATATTGCCATTTCGACCCGCGAGGCCTCTTACGATGTCCGCTCCATGGCCCGTACTTCCACCAAGGTATTTGTGGTCGAGGTTATGGGCCGCCATGCCGGCTGGATTGCAGCGGCCGGCGGGCTGGCTGCGGACAATCATAACGACATACCGGTTGTGATCCTGTTTCCCGAGATTCAATTCAATGAGGATGCATTCCTTTCAAGGGTCAAAGCCAATGTTGAAAAGTACGAATACTGTACTGTGGTCGTCTCGGAAGGCGCCAAGTGGCCGGACGGAAAGTTCCTGGCAGAACAGGGCACAAGGGATGCCTTTGGCCACGCCCAGCTGGGTGGTGCAGCGCCGGTGGTGGCCAACATGATCAAGGACGCCCTGGGCTATAAATACCATTGGGCTGTGGCGGATTACCTGCAGCGTTCCGCGCGTCACATTGCTTCCAGGACCGATGTCGACCAGGCCTATGCCCTGGGCAAGGCGGCCGTGGAAATGGCGCTTGCTGGCGAGAATGCGATCATGCCAACTATCGTTCGTAAGTCAGATTCGCCTTACACATGGGAAATTGGCAAGGCGGCCCTCGAAGATGTAGCCAATGTTGAGAAGAAAATGCCAAAGTCATTTATCAGCAAGGACGGCTTCGGGATCACTGACGATTGCCGCCGCTATCTCAGCCCGCTCATCAGTGGCGAGGATTACCCACCGTATGAAAATGGTATGCCGGTTTACGTCACGCTTAAAAACCAAGTGGTTAAGAAAAAACTGAAAGACGAATTTAAAATATGATCAGTCAGTAAATAAAAAAAGCCGCCCTTGGGCGGCTTTTTTTATTACAAGTGGTAACGGATTAAAGTAGCGGCGCAATCACTAGGCTGACGATTGCCATGACATTGATCAGGATGTTCATGGAAGGACCGGAGGTATCCTTGAGGGGGTCACCCACGGTATCACCGACCACGGCAGCCTTGTGCACATCGGAACCTTTACCACCAAGGTTGCCCTTCTCGACAAACTTCTTGGCGTTGTCCCAGGCGCCACCAGCGTTGGCCATCATCAGGGCCATCATGACACAGCAGATCAAGGCACCGCCCAACAGCCCGCCAAGGGCCTCGGCACCGAGGCCGAAACCGACTACGACCGGTGCCAGTACCGCCAGGGCCCCCGGCAGGATCATCCGCTTCAGCGCGGCACGGGTAGCGATGTCCACGCACCGGGCAGTATCCGGTTTGCCGGTACCTTCCAATAGGCCGGGGATTTCACGGAACTGGCGACGAATCTCATGAATCATTTCAAAGGCCGCATCCCCCACGGCGGTCATGGTGATCGAGCTGACCAAGAACGGGAAGATCCCGCCCAGGAACATGCCGGCCAGAACCAGTGGGTTATTAATCAGTAATTCAAAGTCCGGGTTGTGCAGGGAAACGGTTTCAATAAAAGCACTGATGATTGCCAGGGCCGCAAGGGCCGCGGCGCCAATCGCAAACCCTTTACCGATAGCGGCTGTGGTGTTACCCAGTTCATCCAGGGAGTCAGTGATATCACGTGTGTCTTTGCCCAGTTGTGCCATCTCGGCAATACCGCCGGCGTTATCAGCCACCGGTCCATAGGCATCAATGGCCATGGTAATGCCCACGGTACCCAGCATGCCTACTGCGGCAATGCCCACGCCGTAGAGGCCGGCAAAGTGACTGGCGAAATAGATGATGGCGCAGATGGTAAGCACCGGGATGGCAACGGACTGCATGCCTGTCGCCAGACCACCGATAATCACAGTGGCTGGACCAGTCTCACCGTCTTTCGCAATCTTGCGTACCGGGGCACCGCCCGTGTAGTACTCGGTCACGAGACCGACGATGATGCCGCCAATAGCGCCTACCAGCACGGCGGCCCAAACATTTGCGATTGCCCCAGATTGTGTCACCACGAAGTAGGCCGAAATAATAAACAGTACCGAAGCGCCCATAGTGCCAAAACGCAAGGCGACGTCGGGGCTCTTGCTGGAAAATATTTTTACGGTGAGGATGCCCAACAAGGAACAAATGATGCCTGCAGAGGCCAGGGCCAGCGGCATGAACATCAGGGTTTGCTGGTTATTGGCCAGGTTCATGATCTCTTCGGCGTGCATGGTCGATGCGATTGCCAGGGTGGCAATCATGGCACCGCAATAGGATTCAAAAATGTCAGAGCCCATGCCGGCCACGTCGCCGACGTTGTCACCGACGTTGTCGGCGATCACGCCCGGGTTGCGGGGATCGTCTTCCGGGATACCGGCCTCGACCTTGCCCACCAGGTCGGCACCAACATCAGCACTCTTGGTAAAGATGCCGCCGCCGACACGGGAGAACAGGGCCACGGAGGATGCTCCCATGCCGAAACCGTGGATCACATGTGCGGTCTGCGGGTCGCCGCCAAACAGTAAATAGAGAAAGCCCAGTCCCAACAGCCCCATAGCGGCCACGGTCAGGCCCATAATGGAACCACCAAAGAAGGCAACGGTGAGTGCTTCGGGGGCACCCTGTTTGTTGGCAGCTACTGTGGTACGCACATTGGCTTTTGTGGCAGTGTACATGCCAATGAAGCCGGCCGTGGCAGAACAGACTGCACCAATGAAGAAAGCCAGGGCACTGCGCCAGCCCAGCTCGGAGAAGTACAGAGCGATGATGCAAATCAGGCAAAAGATCGCCAGGCGCAGGTACTCGCTTTTCATGAATACCATGGCGCCCAGGTGAATCTGGTTCGATATCTCGGTGACAGGTCCTTCGCCGGCAGGCGTGGACTTGACCTTTAAATACACCAGGAACGCGGCAAACAGGCCAAAGATGCCCAGACCTATGGGCAGGAAGGCTATAGAAGACATAGGAAACCCCTTAGAAATACATTAATAATAAGATTGTTATTTTCCCCGGTCGGGCAATCCTGTGCCCACAAAACCCGCAAGTTATACCTAACCCCGGTCAGGCTGTAAAGCTGCTACGTGGCCCAGGACCAGTGATCCGGGTAATCGCGATTAAAAAAGCAGCTTGCTTCTGTAAAATAGGAACCATCAAGGAATAACGGGTTATTGATGAATATACTCATTTCAATGAGCTTTATGTTGCTGTTCGCTGCGATGGAACCGCAAAGTGTTGCCCGGGAAGACTATTTTCGCAAGGAATGTGAAGCCGGGATCCGGCAGGCCTGTGAAAAACTGGAGGTCCTGATGTCTAGCAAGGTTGTGGGTGAAAGATTAACGGCCCGATCAGCGGAATTCTGGAAGGAAGTGAATACGCAGGCCTTGATGCTGGACGAGAAACGCCCGAATCTGGGAGCTGCCTATCCTCTGGTAATGCGTGATTTCATCGCCTTGGAACAGGCTGCGGGTGCCCCGGTACAACTGGATGAATCGCGATTGCCGCTTTGCGCCACCCACTACCACAATTACTGGATTAACCGGAAGCTCTGGTACCCTTCTACTGAAGAAGGCAATCCTGACTGGCCGTCGATCTATGAATTCATTGTCGATCACTATTACGGATTCTGCCTGAAGAACTGATTCAGCAACGTGCTTGTCTCAAAAATTGGCAGTCCCATTACCCCGGAATAGCTTCCCTCAAGACGCTCAATAAAAATCGCAGCACGTCCCTGGATTGCATAACCTCCTGCCTTGCCCAACGGTTCATCCGTTTCACAATAGTTGACAATCTCATTTACACTTAATGGCTTGAAAGAGACATGACTGATACTGGTTTTTACCAGCTGCCGATCTCCTTTTACAATGGCAACAGCGGAATATACTTCATGTCTTCGACCTGATAACTCTCTTAACATTGCTGCGGCATGTTCCGGTGTAACAGCCTTACCGAGTATAGTGTCATCGAGTACCACACTGGTATCGGCGCCAATTACCAGGCCATCGTCATTGCCTGGTTCCAATGAATTGAATCCGTAACGGGCCTTTTCCAGAGCTAGGCGTTTGACATATTCATGGGGATGTTCATCACCGTTCCAGTGTTCATTGATCTCACCGTCGATGATTTCAAACTCGATACCCATTTGCATGAGCAGTTCCTGCCGGCGCGGGGATTTTGAAGCAAGATAGATATTCATACCTTTGATTTACATGGATGACTCAGAAATGTATTTCTTTCTATTGTAACTTTTGGCCAGTCATTGGTTACGTATTCATCGGTTTTATCAGGAAGTGATCTTTTTTATCGTTTTAGTTTAATAATGGATCGTCCGGTACTGACGTGGTGTTACCATGTAGATATTCCACGGCAACTTCGTTGCCAAACTGCCTTTTAAATGCCTCGGTGGCAGTGGTGACAGTTATGGCAACAATAATTCCTGTAAACATTATGCCAGCCAGAGCAATGATGATTGAAAGTGATTTTGCGGTATTCTTTTTTGGCCGGATGTCACCATAGCCCACGGTTAACGCCGTTATGAAAGACCAGTAAAACGAATCGAATTTACTCCAGCCTTCCATTCGACCTACAATCTGCCCCAGTATAACAATCAGAACAATAAAGAAGAGCAGTAATGGTAATACCAGCAAAATTACTGCCAGGAACAAATCGATAAATGTTAGTGTAAATTCCATGATCTACTCACCAGATGTTTTGAGCCATTAAACCGTATGATATCAAGACTCACCTAAATAATGTCATCTTTTGACTTCTCCTCACAGAGACATCCGGATGGTTTTTTATGAGTGAAATAAGCTTTAACCCAAGCCCCTTTTTCTGAAATTCATCTGAAACAATGACACCAAATATCAGTGCTTTGAATATATAATTGGTAAGTACCCGGACAAACTCTTGCAGGTTGCTTTGCTTGTCAATCAGGCCGATACAAATTTGTGATCCTTCGATGCCTGACCTGTTTCTTCAAGTGTACGGTCTTTTGACCACTATGCGCATTGATGGAGTGCATGTAAATCTTTTCCCTGCGCATCATGTTTAATGTGTATATGACATTCAAATGCATTTCTCTCAACGGAGGCGTATCCCGCACAGTAATTCAGCACCTTACTCCACAGTCGTTAGGACCGTTTGAATCATATTGATTTTGGCTACGTATTTAAAAATACATATTTTTCAATGATATACGAGAGAAAGCAAGTTTAGTGTGAGAGCTAAAAGTATGTCTGCGGGCATGCTATGCTGGATTACAGAATATCCACAATTATTTGAGTATAGAAGGCCTGTGGCTATGATAAAATTTAAACTTTAAAGACCAGCGCGGGTCTTAATTTATATGCGCATAAATCCCTTCATATTCACTATCCTGGCGGTATTGCCAATGACAGTGGCAGGCGCAGACGACCTGGCCTATAAATGGGTCGATGCAGATGGCGTGACAAATTTCTCTGATACCCCCCCTGCTTCAAAAAGTAACATAGTGGAAGAAGTCGAGCCCATCGCTTTGCCTGGTGACTATACGATAGTCACTGACCCTGCAGGAGATTACTACTCCATTGACAATCAATGGAAGCGCCTGAATGCGGAACGACTTGAAAGAGAAAAGCTCGCCATGGAGCAAGAATGGGCCCGCATTGAACGTTCCCGCCTTAATCGCGATGCTGAACTAGAGGCTACAATCGTGGATAAAAGACCTGGTATTTATTATGGCAGGCACCCTGCATTTTTGTATCCGCGACCGTTTATCCCTGGTCATAGAAAGCCGTATCATAAGAAACATAAACAACCGGCATTTTCCCATAGTTTGCCAAGCAAGGAATTCAGGCCTCGCAAGCAGAAAATCTTCGGCAGGTCTTCAGTCGGTCATGCTCGAGGTTATAGTGAACTGGAACGTGTTCCTACCCGAGGGCCGAGATAAACAGGTAATTTCACATCAGACTTTTAAAGTCTTTTCAGCATCCGGCATGTATAAGTAAATACAATGCCATAATTCCATTATCTGTAATTTTTTCCTCAATTTTCATTTGGCTTCTATCAACAAGAGTGGGCAAACTACCAGAGGACATGCATTTTCGATAGTTTCTAATTTTGTTTAACAACACAGTACATTGTACTAGATCAAAGAAATCAGAATTAAAAGGTATTTCTGTTGCGTCTGCTTTCCGGAGATCAATATTTTTACCACGATAAGCTTCAGCCTTCTCAAGCATTTATGGAGAGGTATCTATTCCGTACAGACTGCATCCAAAATTATGATACATCTCCAAATGCAAACCGGCTCCGCACCTAATATCCAGAATTGATCAGTCTCGTGATAGAGTAAACATCCTTAATACCATGAATCGAAGGCCTTTATTCATCGGTTCAAATATTCGATCATAGATAACAGTAACATGCTTATATGTATCATTATTCATAGTATTTGGCTTCTACTCTTAAAGGCAGAATAAAATTACAGTCTTTCAGCTCTTATTCGCGGTGATAAGGATGGTTCTGTGTGATTGACCAGGCCCTGTAGATCTGTTCAGCCAGGACTATACGCACCAGGGTATGTGGCAAAGTCAACCCTGAAAGAGACCAGATAAGATCCGCTTCTTGTATAAATCTATCGTGCAAGCCATCGGCACCTCCGATTACGAAAGTTATGTCTCTTCCGGATTTCCGCCAATCTTCAAGATTCCTGGCAAGCTTTAAACTGGTGAAATGCTTGCCGTTGTCATCAAGCACAATGACAAGGGATCCATTTGGAATGACAGCACGGATCCGTTTGTCTTCTTCCTTGATAATATTTCTTTCAGAACCGGGTTTGCTACGGTTAACCGGTGTAACTTCTATGAGGTGTAAACGCAGATCTTTTGGTAGTCTTTTGTTGTACTCCTTGAAACCTTCATCAACCCAGCCGGGCATACGCTTGCCAACAGCAACAAGACTGGATTTCATAATCAGTTCGCAGACTTTCTGGATTCTATGTCCCAGAGTTTTTCGAGTTGATAATACTCACGTATGGATGGGCGCATGATATGAACGATAATGTCACCAAGATCAATCAGTGCCCAGTCTCCTTCCTCGACACCTTCACTGCCAAGGGGCGCCAGTCCCTTATCTTTAACAGATTGCTCCACTTTATCAGCCAGTGCTTTAACCTGACGGTTTGAATTACCGGTGGCAATTATCATGTAGTCCGCAATGGAAGTAATGCCACGGACATCGATATTTCGTATGTCAATAGCCTTAAGATTCTCAAGTGCATCTATCACAAGTTTATTCAATTGTTTTACCGTCATCATCTATTCTTTTTTATAGAGATCATGCTGTTTAATGTATTCTATGACAGTTTGTGGGAGCAAACCGGTCGGGTCATTCTTGTTTTCAAAAATTTTGCGAAGGCGTGTAGCTGATATATCGATCATGGGTACCTCGGTAAGATAGACACAGCCAGAGGTCTGTTTTTTTAATTTTGATGCATCACTGGTTTGCTGCTGATTGAGCAATTCACGTATTTGATCTTTTTCCGGATCAAGCGGGTGCCCAGGCCGCCGGACGACTATCAGGTGCGCATAATTGATCAATTCCTTCCAGCGTTTCCAGATATGAAGTCTGTTAAATGAATCTGTACCTAGGATGAAGCACAATGATGCTTTTTTGTACTTTTGTCGGAGTTCTTCAAGTGAATCGATGGTATAGGTGACCCCGTCCCTGTGAATATCACAATCTTCTATCTCAAGACCATCGGAAATTTCACTAGCCATGCGCAACATCACCAAACGTTGTGTTGAATTGGCTATAGTCAGGTTGCGATGACCAGGATCGTTCACCGGCATCAGTCGGACTTCATCCAGTTTAAGTTTTTCCCTGCATTCTATCGCTGCACGTAAGTGACCGTGATGGACCGGGTCAAAAGTTCCACCTAGAATTCCTATGCTTCGCATGTGGTTTCCAACGCATTCAGAATTTGAGGTGAAGTAAAACGACCTTGGTAAAGAGGTGAAATCATCAGCTGGTGCTTATGTCCGGATCTGGCCTTCTCCAATGACAATATATTTTTGTGAAGTGAGCCCTTCCAGTCCCACCGGGCCACGAGCATGAAACTTGTCAGTGCTGATCCCTATCTCAGCACCTAGCCCGTATTCATAACCATCAGCAAAACGGGTAGACGCATTGGTCATGACAGAACTCGAATCCACTTCCCGCAGAAACCGCCGTGCATTAGCCTCATTTTCGGTGACGATGCTGTCCGTATGATGAGATCCGTAAGCTTCGATGTGATCCAGGGCCTCGTCCAGGTTATCGACAATCTTTAGTGAGAGTATAGGCGCGAGGTACTCGGTATGATAGTCCTCGTCAGTTGCAGCCTTGATACCCGGTAGTACTTTTTGTGACCGCTCACAACCACGAATCTCAACATGAGCCTCGTCATATAGGGGGCCGAGTTTTTCCAAAACAGGCTTGGCGACTGCCTGGTGAATCAACAGTGATTCCATGGTATTACAGGTGCCGTAACGCTGGGTTTTGGCGTTATAGGCTATGTCTACTGCTTTTTTCAGATCGGCATCCTTGTCAATATATACATGACAAATGCCATCTAGATGTTTAATTACCGGCATCTGCGCTTCGGCACTGACTCGTTCAATCAGCCCCTTGCCACCACGCGGTACAATAACGTCCACGTATTCAGGCATGCGCAGTAATTCTCCGACCGCAGCCCGGTCGCTAGTTTTGATCACCTGTACGGCATCCTCGGGCAGACCTGCGGACCTTAGCCCGTCACGAATGCAGTTCGCGATCGCCTGGTTGGAATTCAGAGCCTCGGAACCACCACGCAGGATGGTGGCATTACCGGACTTGAGGCACAGTCCCGCAGCATCGGCGGTGACGTTGGGGCGAGATTCGTAAATGATGCCGACCACGCCCAGCGGGACGCGCATCTTGCCCACCCTGATGCCGGAAGGTCTATCTTTCAGGTCCGTGATCGTGCCAACGGGATCATCGAGTTTGGCTACCTGGCGCAGACCATCGGCCATGGCGGTAATCCGCTCCGGTGTAAGTTCCAGCCGATCCAAAAGCGCCATATCCAGACCACTTTCGGTCGCTGTATGCATGTCGGTTTCGTTGGCTTTTAGCAGGTTCTTTTCCTGCTCGAGGATGATATCGGCGATTGCTTCCAACGCCCTGTTCTTGCTTGCGGTGTCGGCACGCGCCATGATCCGCGCAGCCGCACGGGCACGTTTGCCGGTTTTAAGCATGTACTCTTTTATATCCATGATAATGAGTGTTTAGGTAAGCTCCATATTGATAGATGGGGCCAGGTGTAGTGGTTTTCCAGCGAGTGCCATGAAAAAAGACTCGAACAATCCCCAGGCCTGTGAGCGCTCGGAACTCTTGATCTTTTGGTCGATCCTAACGGCCTCGCGTAACAGCCGCTGCAGACCCCGGCTATGGTGACGCCGGATTGCAGCCTTGATTGCAAGCTTGCGGGCATTGTCCCAGATTCGCAGACTTGAAAGTAGCTTATCTACCGGTTCGCCTTTTTCTACAAACCAGGCTATATCGCAGAGGCGACGGAATTCCCACATCAAGGCGCCGTATATACCGGCGGGATCAAGGCCCTCGTTGCGCAGCCCATCCAGCATATGCAAGGCTCGTTTAGCATCCCCGGTCATCGAGGCAACCACCATTTCAAAGACATCGAAACGGGAGGAATCGGAAACACAACGCATGACGTCCTCGGTGCCTACTTCGGCATATTCCGCCAGTAAACAGAGATTATCTATTTCCTGTTTGGCAGCAAGGAGGTTGCCTTCCACCCGTTCCGCGATTAGTTTTGCCGCATCCAAGGTGATGCTTTTACCTTTTTGGCGCATGCGATTACGAATCCAGTCGGGCAACTCGCTGATATTCACCGGCCAGATCGGCAAGCAAATACCGATCTTTTCAAGAGCGCCATACCATTTGCTTCTCTGGCCCTGCTTGTCCAGGCGATCGCAGGTGATTATCAGCATGGTATCGGCTGGACGATTGTTGGCATAATCAACGAGTACAGCACCACCTTCCCTGCCGGGTTTGCCCATGCGCAGTTCTATCAGTTTTTTCGACGAAAATAACGACACGTTGGCCAGCTCATCGGTCAATGACTGCCAGTTAAAATCCTTAGAGACTTCCAGTACAATCCGTTCCTCAAAACCGTCCTGGCGTGCAAACTCACGTACCTGATCAGCACATTCGATCATCTGTAACGGTTCTTCGCCACTGATGATGTACACTGGTGCCAGCCCATTGCGTTCCAGATTGTTTTGCAGTTGCTCAGGTTTCAGGCGCATCAGTTTTGTCGTGCAAGGGCTTCCAAGCGGCGCATAACAGCCACCGCTGCCTGGTTTCGGATATCGATACGCAGTGTCGTGTCTTCCTCGAACTTGCCGAGTGCATTGGTATCATCGAAGGTGTAGTCACGCTCTGCTGTGATCGATTCCGAGTCAATCAATTTATTTCCATCCGGTCCAGTTACGCTCATGAATACCTGGTAACTCAACTGATATTCTTCAACATTACCGGTTTGCGGCGAGATACTGAGAACACTGCGGTCAAAGCTTTCGTTGGCCAGGGTAATTACATAGTCAGCCTGGTCGGCGCTGGCGACAATGGGGATTTCAGCGATTTGTAGTTGTTTCCTGACTTCTGTTGCAACCGATGTGCCGCCTGCGTTCAGATAAACAGGGGTTTGCTTGAATTCTTCCAGGTTCTCACCGCGCAGGTGAAAACCGCAGGCACTAGCCAATACGAGGATCAGCAAGGAGACCAGCAAATTAATAACTAGTGAGTGGAATGGAATACGCATGTTATGTTTCTCGCTTCGCAGAGTATTACGAAACTACGATATTCACCAGCTTGCCAGGAACAATGATGACCTTGCGGATAGTTTTGCCCTCGACAAAGCGGCCAACGTTTTCATCAGCCAGCGCCTGTTCCTGAATCAATTCATCCGAGGCTTTTACTGGAACCCTGACCCGTCCACGCAACTTGCCGTTGACCTGAACGATCAGCTGTATCTCATCCATTTCCAGGGCTTCCTGGTCGGCCCTCGGCCATGCGGCATCCACGATCAGTTCTTCATGACCCAGGGCATGCCAGATCTCGTTGGTGATGTGCGGGACGATGGGTGAGAGTAATAACACTGCGGTTTCCAGGCCCTCCTGCAGGATGGCGTGGCCATTGTCTGAATCATTACCTGATTGAGTCATTGCATTGATCATTTCCATTACTGCGGCGATGGCGGTATTAAATGTATAACGCCGACCGATGTCATCATTTACCTTAAGGATAGTGCTGTGGATCTTGCGGCGCAGGTTACGTTCTGCATCAGTCAGCTTGGATTGATCCAGTGTTGCGGTTTGAGCTTTCTTAACATGATCATATGCGAGTTTCCAGAGTCGTTTCAAGAAACGGTAGGCGCCTTCCACGCCAGCATCCGACCACTCAAGGCTTTGTTCCGGTGGTGATGCAAACATGGTGAACAGGCGTACGGTGTCGGCACCGTATTGATCAATGAGTGCCTGGGGATCAACGGTATTACCCTTGGACTTCGACATCTTCGCTCCGTCCTTGAGGACCATGCCCTGGGTAAGCAGGTTGGTAAATGGCTCGTCCGATTTAAGGAGGCCTTCATCGCGCATCAGCTTGTGAAAAAAACGCGCATACAAAAGATGCAGCACCGCATGTTCAATTCCACCCACATACTGGTCCACGGGCAACCAGTAGTCGGCACGCCCATCCAGCATTGCCTCATTGTTATCGCGGCAACAATAACGGGCAAAATACCATGACGATTCAAAGAAGGTATCAAAGGTGTCGGTCTCACGCGTGGCCGGACTGCCGTCCGGCAATGTGGTATTAATAAACTTATCCATCTTCTTTAACGGTGAGCCGGCACCTTCCAGCGCCACATCTTCCGGCAGCGTGACCGGGAATTTCGTGGCGGTATGAGTATTGCCTTCCTTGTCATAGAGCATGGGGATGGGACAACCCCAGTAACGCTGACGTGAGATCCCCCAGTCACGCAGGCGCCATTGCACGATTTTTTTACCCAGGTTTTTTTTCTCAAGATCCGCGGCTATGGCATCAACAGCATCCTGGTAGGCAAGACCATCATATGCGCCTGAGTTAATACACTTGCCTGCGGCCTTATCGGCATACCATTTTTTCCATTCTTCGTTATCGAATGCCCCATCTTTGTGAACCTTTAAGAAGGAATTATCGATGACCTGTTTGATAGGTAATCGATGGGCGAGGGCAAATTCAAAGTCTCTCTCATCGTGGGCCGGTACCGCCATGACGGCGCCCTCGCCGTAGGCCATCAATACATAGTTGGCGACCCAGACCGGGATCGGCTCATTGGTTAAAGGATGGATGACCATAAAGCTGGTCGGCAAGCCTTTCTTTTCCTGAGTGGCGAGCTCGGCTTCCATGACGGTGCCTTTTTTACATTCATCGACAAAGGCCTGGAGTTTCGAATTAGCTTTCGCCGCCTCTGTGGCCAACGGATGCTCGGCAGCCACCGCGCAATAGGTCGCGCCCATCAAGGTATCGGCTCGTGTGGTAAATACTTTCAGGGCCTTATGCTTGTCATGTTCATAAGGGAAGGCGATCTCCACCCCCTCACTCTTGCCGATCCAGTTGGCTTGCATGGTACGTACCGCCTCCGGCCAGCCTGGTAATTTTTCAAGATCGTTCAGCAGTTCCTCGGAATAAGCCGTGATCTTCAGGAACCATTGCGGTATCTCGCGTTTTTCGACGATCGCACCGGAGCGCCAGCCCTTGCCATCGATCACCTGTTCATTGGCGAGTACGGTTTGATCGACCGGGTCCCAGTTAACGATGGCGGTCTTTTTATACACCAGCCCCTTCTCATAGAGGCGGGTGAAAAACCATTGCTCCCAGCGATAGTAATCCGGGTGGCAGGTGGCCAGTTCCCGGTCCCAGTCGTAGGCAAAGCCGAGTTGCTGAAGCTGGCGGCGCATGTAGTTGATGTTTTCGTAGGTCCACCTGGCAGGGGGCACGTTATTATTCATGGCCGCGTTCTCGGCGGGCAGGCCGAATGCGTCCCAACCCATGGGTTGGAGGACGTTCTTGCCCTGCATGCGCTGGTAACGGCTGATGACATCACCGATGGTGTAATTACGGACATGGCCCATGTGCAGCTTGCCACTGGGGTAGGGAAACATCGACAAGCAGTAGAACTTTTCCCGCTCAGAATCTTCAATGGCCTTGAAGGTTTTTTCACTTGCCCAGCGTTCCTGGAGGGTAGATTCAATCGAGGCGGGTTGGTAAGACTCTTTCATGTCTGCGTTTTTTTCAGAAAAAACGCAAGCATACAGTAGCGCAGACCCGCCGAACAAGCCGGGCATATGTGCCATCAAGCGAGCACAAAAAAGCCGGGACCCTGGGGAGGAGTCCCGGCCATGTGGTTGTGAGAAGAAGTATTACTCGCCGATTGTGAGTGAGTCCCTGTTTTTATCGACTATGGCCTGCCCCACACCGCTCACTGCTGCCAGATCATCCACCGCTTCGAAGGGCCCGTTCAGTTCACGGTATTCGATAATGGCATCGGCGCGTTTGTCACCTACGCCCTTGATTGCCATTAACGTCTCCTTGTCCGCAGTGTTGATATTGATTGCTTCGGCAGCTGCCACCTGGCAAGACAGCGAGAGAAGCAAGGCCATTACAAGTCCTTTTACAACATCCATATCGTTTTCTCCTTTATTGTTTTTCCATTAAACCGCCATGGATATGGCGGCAAGATCAGTATAGGGAAAACGATGATTCTATGAATCACGCCCGCAGGGTATTTTCAGGAGAGTCTGTTCGTCTGTTAAGGGTAATCCGTGAGTATTGTCAACAAAGCAGTCAATAAAAAACCCCTCCGAAGCATGGTTTTTGCTCAGTTTCTACTCTCAGGAATTAAAAGAATACCTGGGTCCTGAAGGTAACGGCAGAGGGTTTTGCGCCGCTATTGCCCGTTGAGGACGGCGTCAGGCCCAGACCCAGGTCGCAGGTATCTGAACAATCCAGTACCTTGCTGTAGTTCAGCCTGAACATGATATTGTTATTCACATACCAGTTCAGGGCTGCGGTGAAGGCATCAATTTCGCCGCCAAACGCGTCATCGAGGTCCAGCGAGCCGTAACGGGCTGCAACCTCCCAGGCTCCCGGCCCGCCCTTGCCAAACGAACTCCTGACCTTGGTTGCCTTGAAGTTGCCACCCCCCCAGTTATAGCGGCGGGTTTCACCGGTCAGGTAGTAGCTGCCGTAGACATAGTAACCAAAGCCGTCCTGATCTACGACCACGCCCGGGGCCTCGTCAGCATCGTATCGGATGTATTCGCCCTGTAATGACCACGGACCATAGACCCAGGCACCTTCAACGCCATATGAAGAAACGCTTTCGACGGGTATAGCACCGGTGTCGACAGGACGATTGGCCAGATGCCAAGGGGGTCTGGCGCGGACACGAAGATCTTCATCAATGTTTCGCCAGCCACCACTGACACCCACGTGAACGGACTGCTGGTCATTGTGGATAGGGGACCAGGTACCGCGAGCGGTGAAGGCATACTCACTGGCAAAGTCATCAGCAGTGACCCGGTTACCAGTGACCGCAGCGCCCAGCGTAAACTGGTTGTTGAACAAGGTGTGGAAGTGCAGACCACCGCGACGGTTACCAACCAGACTGGCCATCGCATCAACAACCATCGCGCGTTCAATAAAGGTGATGTACTTGGAACTGGTCATTTCTTCCAGGGTAAATGGCGCTTTTTTCTGACCGACAGCTATGGCCACTGGCATGCCGGTGTATTCAACATAAGCATCCTCGATACCTTCCTGTGCATTATCATCCAGATCAGTGAAGTCATACTGGAATTTCCAATTCCACACCTTGTCAATCACACCACTGGCGTAGAGTCGGGCGCGACGGAATTCCTGGCCGGAATTACCAATGTCACTACCATCGCGGTCTGTCCAGGTTGCGTCATACTGCAAGCGGCCACCGATGCGCCAGCTGTAGTTACCGTCTGCAGATGTGATCTCAAGTTTACCCTTGGTATTTACTTCTGGCAGATTCTTGGCGGCCTCTTTTGCCTCGTCGGCTGCTGTTTCAGCTTCCTGTTTAACAGCCTCGATTTTCTCGCTATCGGCCTCGGCTGCATTTCTTAACAACTGATATTCCTCGTTGGTAATGCTGCCCTTATCACGAAGAATCTTCAGCAGGTCCTGCATGGCATCATTGGCTGCCAGTGACGGAGTGGATAGTGCAGTCAGACATCCGAAGATGACGGAACCACACATGATGTGTAGCTGTGTTGGTTTTAACAAGGTTATTCTCTTTTTCATCAAGTCCTCAAGCCAGTCGGACCATGTCTTTGAGCTTGTCAACGATCTGAATGCGGTCTTCAATGGAATTGGCAACTAACATATGAAAACTGTTGGAGCCCAGATCTATGGCGGCATAGGATTCAGGGGAGATGACATGTAGTCTGTTTTCGGAAATAGGATGATTGTCTGGTTATGGTCTTACGTCATCATGCTATGATGCTTTACTATAAGTGATTTACAAAGACGAACCAAATATTAATTCAATGACAAAATCTGTTCTTCTAATCATGCGCCATGCAAAATCGGACCAGTCTGCAAATGTGGCCGATTTTGAGCGGCCGTTGAATGAACGCGGACTCCGGGATGCCGAAAAGATGGGTGCGTGGTTAAAAGCACAGAAAATTATTCCTGATCGCATTGTCAGTTCTCCCGCAATGCGGGCAAAGCAGACAACACAGATTGTTTGTAAACAATTGGGCAGTGACATCAAGGATATCATCTGGGATGAACGGGTTTATGAAGCCGGACTGGGCAATCTCCTGGATGTTATTTCAGACCACAAAATAAACGCAAATTGTCTGATGCTCACCGGCCATAACCCTGTCCTGGAACAACTACTGGAATACCTTTCACAGGATGAGGCACGTCGCAATAAGGACGGCAAGCTGTTAACCGCGGCAGCAATTGCCGTACTTCAATATGATGAAACAGGTATCAGTACCGAAATGCAATCGGGGGGGCTGATGGAGCTGATAAGGCCAAAAGAAATTTAAATAAATTTACTTTTCGGCAACGATGTAGGCAATCCAGCCGGCGTCTGCCTCGCCTTCCGTTGTTGGTGTAAACACGCCGTTACCCTCACCGTCTTCATCCGTGCCTTCCCAGTAAACAGTCGCCTTTTTAAAGCCTGCCTCTGTCAGCATCTCGGTAAGTTCCGGTAATGTCCAGATCCGCCAGTGATAGATAAACGCATTTTTCATTTTTGATCCGTCCTTGAACTTGAAATGGATCTTGCAGGTACAATGCCCGTTAATGGGGTTGTAACTGTGCTGGTCCCAGATATAGGTGAACTTTCCATAATCGGTACTTTCTTCCATTTCCTCGAAAGCCTCATGACCACCAAAGGCATCAAGAAAGAATATACCATCATCTACTAGGCCATCACGGACATGCCTGAAATAATTTATCATGGTCTGCCGTTCCTTGAATATCCAGTAACTGAAATTCATGGCAAGGATGGTATCGGCCTTGCTCGTATCTACCGTCATCACATCGCCATTGATTAACTTGATACGTAATCTTTGCGAATCTTCAAGTTTTGATAGATTGTTTTCCCGTCCCCACTTCAGGACGTCCGGATCCAGGTCAACTGATATGGCCTGGTTGCTCTCACGACGCTTTACCCATTCACAGGAGGTATTGGCCGTGCCACAGAAATCCTCGCGCAGAAGTGTTGCATGCCGGTTGCGAAGCTTGAGAAATGTTTCATCGATAAAGTCAATTTCCGCCTCGACACATTGCACAGAGGCTTCATAGAGTTTGTGCTTGTCTGCCTGGCTGGCCTTGGTCTGTTTGTTTTTTCTTTTGATTGATGCCATGGTTTATTTATGTCCGGTACCTGTTATGAAGAATACAAGGATCTACTACCGATATAGTAATGCCTGCCGTGGCATTTGTCATAAAAAGCATAACCATGTTTTATGAAGTTGATAAGTCACGGTATGAAATTTTATTGAGAAATAAAAAACCCCGCATATAGCGGGGTTATTGTTATAGTCTGTGACTAATGGCCGGTTTACATCATACCGCCCATACCGCCCATACCACCCATGCCTTCCATATCAGGCATTGCCGGCTTCTCTTCCTTCGGCAGTTCGGCAACCATGGCCTCGGTGGTGATCAGCAGACCGGCAACAGATGCCGCATTTTGTAGGGCATAGCGGGTCACCTTGGTGGGATCCAGGATACCCATCTCAATCATGTCACCGTATTGACCATTGGCGGCATTGAAGCCTTCGTTGTCTTTACCTTCCAGTACCTGGTTGACAACCACAGACGGTTCACCGCCGGAGTTTTTTACAATCTGACGCAGCGGCTCCTGAATCGCACGAGAAACAATTTTGATGCCAGTGGTCTGGTCGTCATTATCACCCTTGATCTTGTCAAGTGCCGTGATGGCACGGATAAGGGCAACACCACCGCCCGGAACCACACCTTCTTCAACGGCTGCACGGGTTGCATGCAAGGCATCTTCAACCCGGGCTTTCTTTTCCTTCATTTCGATCTCGGTTGCAGCACCGACCTTGATTACGGCAACACCGCCGGCCAGCTTGGCCACACGCTCTTGCAGCTTTTCCCGGTCATAATCGGAGCTGGCATCATCAATCTGCTTGCGGATCTGGTTTATACGGCCTTCGATGTCGGCGCTCTTGCCGGCACCGTCAATGATGGTGGTATCATCCTTGGTGATCTGGATTTTCTTGGCAGTACCGAGGTTGTCCAGGGTAGCCTTTTCTAGGCTCAGGCCGACTTCCTCGGAAATTACCGTACCACCGGTCAGGATCGCGATATCCTCCAGCATGGCCTTGCGGCGATCGCCGAAACCGGGGGCCTTCACCGCCGCCACCTTGACGATACCGCGGATAGTATTGACCACCAGGGTGGCCAGGGCTTCGCCTTCAACATCTTCAGCGATGATTAAAAGCGGCTTACCTGATTTGGCAACAGATTCCAGGACGGGTAGCAGGTCGCGAATGTTGGAAATCTTCTTGTCATGAAGCAGGATGTAGGGATCTTCGAGCTCAACACTCATGGACTGCTGGTTATTGATGAAATAGGGGGAGAGGTAACCGCGGTCGAACTGCATACCTTCAACCACATCCAGGTCCATTTCCAGTGATGTGCCTTCCTCAACGGTTATGACGCCTTCCTTGCCAACCTTAGACATGGCCTCGGCGATTTTTTTCCCGATTTCCTCGTCAGAGTTTGCAGAGATAGTGCCTACCTGGGAAATGGCCTTGTCATCGGCACAGGGTTTGGACAGCTTCTTGAGCTCATCAACAACGGAGATAACTGCCTTGTCAATACCACGCTTCAGGTCCATCGGGTTCATACCGGCAGCGACGGCCTTCATGCCCTCAGTCACCATACTCTGGGCCAGCACGGTTGCGGTGGTGGTGCCGTCACCGGCAACATCGGAGGTCTTGGAAGCGACTTCCTTGACCATCTGGGCACCCATGTTTTCGAACTTGTCTTCGAGCTCGATTTCCTTGGCAACCGATACACCGTCTTTGGTGACGGTCGGTGCGCCAAAGCTTTTATCAAGCACCACGTTGCGGCCCTTCGGACCCAACGTGACCTTGACTGAATTGGCCAGCGTGTTGATGCCTTTCAGCATCCGCTGGCGCGCATCGTCACTAAACTTAATTTCTTTTGCGCTCATTGTTATCTAGTCCTCAATATCTGATAAATGATTTTGGATTTGGTTTCGGAACTGAATGTCAGGCTTCGATGACGCCCATAATGTCGTCTTCGCGCATGACCAGATACTCCTCGCCTTCGACCTTGACCTCGGTGCCGGAATACTTGCCGAACAGGACAGAATCACCGGCCTTCAAATCGACGGTCTGAACACTGCCGTTATCCAGTTTCTTGCCCGGTCCAACGGCGATGACTTCACCCTTGATGGGTTTCTCAGTAGCCGAGTCAGGGATCACGATGCCACCTGCACTGGTGCGTTCCTCTTCCATGCGCTTGACGATGACACGATCCTGTAATGGACGAATCTTCATAGATAGTTTCTCCTAAGAATCAGGTAATTAAACGATTTTTTAGTACTGCTGGGTGCGTTCTGTTAGCACTCTTATTCAGTGAGTGCTAATTATAGGCAGGCGAGTTTGACTGTCAAGCTAGCAAGCACTCATTTTACTTATCTTCTTCCCAGTACTCTCCTTCCAGGGTACGTGGCTCGTTTTCCGGGTGCTGTTCCGCGGGTCTGGTGGTTCTGATAATAAATACCTTATGCAACAAGGCCATTGCGATTTGGGATCGGATGCCGGGAATGAGACAGAGGAAACCCAGGGTGTCGGTGAAGAAACCGGGTGTCAGTAGCAGAGCGCCGCAAACGGCCAGCAGCAGTCCCTCGACCAGTTGCACTGCTGGAAGCTCCCGCCTGTCGAGTGATTCCCGAATTTGAGCCAGGGTGGATAAGCCCTGAATCCGCAACATGCCCGCTCCCAGGATGGCGGTGAGCAGGACCAGGCCGATGGTGGGCCAGGCACCGATGACTGAGCCAATCTGGATCAGCAGGTAAATCTCCAGTATGGGAACGACAATGAAGAGTATGAGCAGGATTTTAAACAAAAGGTCTGAAGCGCCGCTTATTGATGGAGTGGTCAATGAATGGAATATTTAAGGTATAGTCGGATTAGAGAAATTCAACCCCAGAGATTAGAATGAACAGGATGAGTGATATGAATGACTATATCATGATCTTCAGCACCTGCCCCGGCTCTATCACGGCCAAACAGATTGCCCAGGATTTGGTTGCTAACAGTCGGGCAGCCTGTGTCAACGTTATTCCTGGCGTACATTCCTATTTCAAATGGGGAAACAAGGTGGATGTCAAGGAAGAGTATCTGCTGGTGATCAAGACCCGCGCCGACCTGTTCGAGCAAGTTAAGAAGGATATACTTTCCCTTCACCCCTATGAACTTCCGGAAATTATCTCTGTCCCCTTGAAAGACGGTTTCGATGGCTATCTCAACTGGGTAAATCAGGTCACAAAATAATTCATGTCACTTACAAGGCTTTTCTTTTTGGCCTGTATCGCACTCTTCTTTAATCCAGGGACGCTACAGGCCGACGCAGCCGGCGATCGCATCGGCAAACTTATAGAAAAAGTAGGCAATGCGTTCGAAGATGAGCAATTTCTCGAACCTGATAGGGCCTTTATTCTCACTTATGACATCCAGTCCCCGCAGGGCATATTGCTCGAATGGCAAATTGCTGATGGATATTACCTTTATCGCAACCGGTTCAGCATAAAAAGCCTGACTCCCGGTATTGGCTTGACCGAGGCTAGTTTTCCGGATGGTAAATTAAAGGACGATCCGGAATTCGGACAAGTCGAGGTATATTTTCATGACGTGCAGGCACTAGTGCTTCTGCAACGGCATGATGCCACACTGAATACCCTGGAACTTGAGGTCGTTTACCAGGGTTGCAAGGATGGATCGATTTGCTATCCGCCAATCAGGAAAACTGTGACACTGAATCTGCCGCCCCCTGAAATGAGCGCAGGCACTCATACACCAGTTGCAGCGGATACCTGGTTACTGTCAGAACAGGATCAGATCAGCCGGGACCTCAAGGACCGTAGTATCCTGCTCAACATGCTGGCCTTTCTCGGCTTTGGACTGCTACTGTCCTTGACGCCCTGCATCTTCCCTATGATTCCGATCCTCTCCGGCATCATCATAGGTCAGGGCCAAACTCTCTCAGCTGCTAGGGCATTCCTGATGTCTCTGGCTTATGTGCTGGCTATGGCTCTGACCTATGCCATGTTTGGAGTAATGGCCGGGGCGCTGGAATTTAACATCCAGGCCGCGGCGCAGAACATCTGGGTTCTCACTGGATTCAGCATGGTTTTCGTACTACTGGCCCTGTCCATGTTCGGATTCTATGACCTGCAACTGCCTGCCAGCTGGCAGGAACTTCTGAACCGGATCTCCCAGAGTCAGAAACAGGGCAGCCTGATTGGTGCCGCCATCATGGGCCTGTTATCCGCCATCATTGTCGGTCCCTGTGTTGCGCCGCCCCTGGCTGGCGCTCTCATTTATATCACCCAGACCGGAGATGCCCTGCTGGGTGGCAGCGCTTTATTCAGCATGGGACTGGGCATGGGCGTTCCCCTGCTATTGATTGGCACATCTCTTGGCAGCCTGTTGCCCAGGGCCGGAGGCTGGATGATTACAATTAAATATTTCTTTGGTGTCGTGTTACTGGGCGTGGCCATCTGGTTCATGAGCAGGATACTGCCGCCACCCGTCAGCCTTTTTCTCTGGGGAACATTGATTGCAGTCAGTGCAATTTACATGGGCGCACTGGACTGGCGAACCTCACGCCAAGGCTGGTCGCGTTTATGGCAGGGCCTCGCCATCGTTTTGCTGATCTATGGGGCCGCTATGATCGTCGGCTCGGCCGGTGGCAATGGTGACCCGTTCAGACCTTTGGCCTTCAGCGACAGCGGCCGGGCGGCGAGAACGACAAACCTGCCCTTTGCCCGCATCAAGAGCAGTGAGGACCTGGACAAGGTATTACTGCAAGCGAGCGGAGAGGGAAAAATAGTGATGCTGGACTTTTATGCTGACTGGTGTATTGCCTGCAAAGAGATGGAGCACTTTACGTTTTCCCGTGCCGAAGTTCACGCCGCTCTTGCAGATGCCATACTTTTGCAGGCAGATGTGACGGCAAATGACGAAACCGACCAGGCCTTGATGAAACGTTTCGACATCATTGGTCCGCCCGCCATACTCTTCTTCAGCAACGGCAAGGAACTGAGGCATCTGCGCCTGTATGGATTTATGAAGTCCGGGGAGTTTGTCAAACATGTCGGCAGACTCTATAGCCAATGAGCAGGGCGACATTATTCTCCGGGCTATTGCTTGCCGTTCTGTCCGCGGCCCTGGGGTTTTATTTTCAGGACCGCTGGCACGGAAGAAATACGGATACCGGGGAATTAAGGAAACTTGTCGAAACTTCAGTTATCGGTATTACCCGCCCCGGGTTCTCGCTACCTGACAGCGAAGGACAAAGGCGTAACGTCAATGAATGGGATGGCAATATTCTGGTGATTAACTTCTGGGCCACCTGGTGTCCGCCCTGTCGGAAGGAGATGCCGATGTTCATGGAGTTACAGCAACAATACGGGGGGCGGGGCGTGCAATTTATCGGGATAGCCACTGAGGAGAGCGACACGGTGATTCCGTTTATCGACGAACTCGGAATTAATTACCCGATTCTCACGGGTACAACCTCGGCGATCCAGATTGCCGAGCAGTACGGTAACCGTTTCGGTGCCCTGCCATACACGGTGATTGTTGACCGCAATCAGCAAATAATTTATACCAAGACCGGACCGGTACACCGCGAAGACGTGGAAGCAATCCTTCACTCATTCCTGTAGCCCCTGCCAAGCATATTTACCGCAATGCAAAAAATTTCTGATTTTATAGAAATTTCTGCTATCATGCGCCTATCTGTCGTTAATTTCCTGGAAAAGAAGAATAATACCTATGGGGAAAATTCTGCTATTACATGGCCCGAACCTGAACCTTCTCGGGCAAAGAGAGCCCGAGATATACGGATCCACTACCCTGGATGAAATTGATGCCGCGGCATCAAGCCAAGCCGCAGACTTGGGCCATGAACTGGTCAGCTTCCAGAGCAATGCCGAACATGAATTAATTGATCAGATCCACACAGCCATGGGCGGTGGTTTTGACTTTATCATCATTAATCCCGGGGCACTGACTCACACCAGTATCGCCTTGCGAGACGCCATGCTCAGCGTCAAGATACCCTTCATCGAGGTCCACCTGTCCAATGTATTTTCCCGGGAAGAATTTCGCCGCCACTCCTACCTGTCTGATATTGCCTACGCTGTGATTTCCGGTGCCGGGGCGCTGGGTTATGAGTTAGCACTGTTTGCGGCAGATCAAAAAATCACACAACAGTAATTTCTGGATCGGTATTGCCATGGACATTAGAAAAGTAAAAAAACTGATTGAACTGCTCGAGGAATCCAAAATTTCCGAGATTGAGATCCACGAGGGTGAGGAATCTGTTCGCATTAGTCGCCACAGCCCCGGTGTTTCACAGACGGTCATGCAGGTGCCGGCCTCACCGGAAGCACCACAGATTTATACAACAGCTGACGTTGCAAGCAGTAGTGAAACAGAAGAGGAACATAACGGTCATGTGATGAAATCGCCCATGGTAGGTACCTTCTATACCAGTGCTTCTCCGGATAGCCCACCGTTTGTTGAAATCGGTGAAAAAGTCGACGAGGGAGATGTGCTCTGCATCATCGAGGCAATGAAAATCATGAATCAAATAGAGGCTGATGCCAGTGGTACGGTGAAAAAACGCCTGGCTGAAAATGGAGATCCGGTCGAATATGGCCAGCCTCTGTTTGTGATTGAATAATCTCAGACTGTCTTTCAAGTCGAATCCGATTGTAAATTTACCCTGAATGAGTTTGATCGCCTTTTTAAAAACTAGATGCTAGATAAAGTAGTCATTGCCAATCGCGGAGAGATTGCCCTGCGTATACTGCGAGCCTGTCATGAGATGGGTATCAAGACCGTGGCAATATATTCAGAGGCAGATAGCGATCAAAAGCATGTTTTACTGGCAGATGAGTCGGTTTGTATCGGGCCTGCGGCCTCTTCCGAGAGCTATCTCAACATCCCTGCGGTGATTAGTGTGGCAGAAGTCACAGATGCTGTGGGTATCCATCCAGGTTACGGGTTTCTGTCCGAGAATGCTGATTTTGCCGAGAGAGTTGAGCAGAGTGGCTTTGTGTTCATCGGTCCACGCTCGGAAACAATACGCTTGATGGGTGATAAGGTCTCTGCTATCCAGGCAATGCAAAAGGCCGGAATAGCATGCGTCCCCGGCTCCAATGGGGCGCTTGGCGATGACACGGATGAGTATCTCAAGATTGCACACGAGATTGGTTATCCCGTGATCATCAAGGCCGTTGGTGGTGGTGGAGGCCGAGGCATGCGGGTAGTACATAGTGATGCCGCTCTTAAAAACGCAGTCTCGATTACCCGATCGGAAGCGAGCACTGCATTTGGAAACAGTGATGTTTATATGGAGAAGTTTCTTGAACATCCTCGCCATATCGAGATACAGGTACTGGCTGATGAGCATGGCAATGCCATTCATCTGGGTGAACGGGACTGTTCCATGCAGCGCCGTCATCAAAAAGTAATTGAGGAAGCCCCGGCACCCGGCCTGAGTCAAAAGATTAGAAACACAATCGGTCAACGCTGTGTAGATGCCTGTCTGTCGATTGGTTACCGCGGTGCCGGGACATTCGAATTTCTCTATGAAAACGGGGAATTTTACTTTATTGAGATGAATACACGCGTACAGGTTGAACACCCAGTCACGGAGATGATTACCGGCGTTGACATCATACGTGAACAATTAAGGATAGCCGCTGGAGAAAAGCTCTCTTACAAGCAAGAGGATATATTGGTAAGAGGCCATGCCATAGAATGCCGCCTGAATGCTGAGGATCCTAAAAAGCTTATCCCATCGCCGGGCTGGATCTCTCACTACCATCCACCAGGTGGACTGGGTGTGAGAGTAGATACCCATATTTACGGTGGTTACAAGGTCCCGCCATATTATGATTCCATGATCGGCAAGCTGATCACTCACGGTGATACCCGAAAGCAGGCGATTGCAAGAATGTCCATGGCCCTGTCTGAGATCGTGATTGAAGGCATCAAGACAAATATCCCGCTGCATCAGATGCTGATCGCTGACTCCGCTTTCCAAACAGGCGGTACAGACATCCATTACCTGGAGAATAAGCTGGGCCTGAAGTAATCTAGCCTTAGCAACTAGAATATGGCCTGGCTACAACTCACGCTGGAGACCGGGAAAGATCATATCGCTGAGCTGGCCGATTTGCTGGAAGTCTATGGTGCCCATTCCGTCAGTCTCTCGGCGCAAAGCGATGAGACACTGTTCTCTGAACCGGGTGCAAATGAGCAGCCCCTTTGGCAACGAACCCGGCTCTCAGCAATACTGGACGAAGATATCGATCTTGACACGTTGTTGGTTTGCTTGATTCATCGCGCAGGCAATTCAGCGATAGTTAATGCTCACATCAAAAAAATTGGGGAGCGCGACTGGGTTCAATCCTGCCAGGAGGCCCATGGTCCCAGAGTGTATGCGAACCGATTGTGTGTATGCCCCAGCTGGTCGTCACCTCCGGCAAACATACCTCACATCCTGACGCTGGATCCCGGCCTAGTCTTTGGCACCGGCTCACATGCCACGACCTCACTTTGTCTCGAATGGCTGGCCTCACAGGACCTGCGTGGCCAACGACTACTGGATTATGGCTGCGGTTCCGGGATACTGGCGCTCTCAGCACTCTTGCTCGGAGCCGAACAGGTCTATGCTGTTGATGTTGATAGCCGGGCGCTGATGGTGACGCGACAAAATGCAGAAAAAAATGGCCTTGAATCACGCCTGCAGATTCTGCATCCGGGTAAGCTTGGCGCTGGAAAAGTTGAAGTCGATGTGTTGGTGGCCAATATATTACTTAACCCCCTAATACAGCTGGCGGCAAGCTTTGCCGATCTGGTTTCACCCGGCGGTCAGTTGCTTTTGTCCGGACTGCTGGCCCAGCAGACGGGTGAGTGTTTGGGCGTTTACCGTGACTGGTTTAATATGCAGGCACCGGTTTTCCATGATGAATGGGCAATGCTGGAAGGCCGCAGAATCCAAACCAAGAACCTAACTGGAAAGAGTTGACCTGTGTATACTTCCTGTCCCGCATGCAAAAGGCAGTTTCGGATCCTGGCCAGGCAACTGTCAGCGGCAGGCGGTACCGTAAAATGTGGGTTTTGTGGCGAGCAATTTAACGCCTTGCTCTTTCTCAGTGATACCTCTTCAGCAGATGCTGCTGGTCTTGCCACGGAAAATGAACTGCCAGAGGTACTGCGTGAGCCAGCACTAGCACGCTCCAAAAAAAAGCCAAGCTGGGGGTGGACAGCGGGAGCAATATTTCTTGTTCTGGTTTTTGTTACCCAGCTTTTCTGGTTTAACCGCGACCAGGTTTTAAGCAAATGGCCCGAATTAAGGCACTGGGTGCAGGCAGCCTGCCAGAAATTGAATTGTGAGGTTATCAGGGAATACCGAACCTCAGATATCAAGCTCATAAGTCGTGATGTGCGCCTGCATCCCCGCTACGATGACACCCTGCTGGTTAATGCCACCATGAACAATACTTCTGACACCATCCAGCCATATCCAGATATTCAGTTTGCCCTGTTTGACACCAGTGGCAGTATGATAGCTGAACGGGAATTTAGACCTGAAGAATACCTTGATAACAGTATAGCCATCGATGATGGCATGCCCTCCGGTCAACCCGTGCATTTTGTCCTCGAAGTGACGGGACCGACTGCCGGTGCTGTGAGCTTCGAGTTTCGATTTCTTTAACGAGTCAAGTCATGCAGATTGGCGATATTACCCTGGAAAATAATCTATTCCTTGCGCCCATGGCAGGGGTGACTGACAAACCATTCCGTAATCTCTGCCGGCAGCTCGGTGCGGGACTGGCCGTATCCGAGATGGTCACAGCCAATACCGCACTCTGGCACACCAGCAAAACGAGACACAGGCTGGATCATGAGGGAGAAAAAGTGCCATGTGCAGTACAGATTGCCGGGGCTGATCCAGAAATGCTGGCAAATGCCGCACGTTTGAATGCAGATGCTGGCGCACAGATCATCGACATCAACATGGGCTGTCCTGCGAAAAAAGTCTGTGGTTTGATGGCGGGATCAGCGTTATTGAAAGATGAACTGCTGGTCAAAAAAATCCTTGATGCGGTTGTTGCCGCCGTTGATATACCTGTTACCTTAAAAATCAGGACGGGCTGGGACAAACAGAGTCGAAATGCAATGAAAATTGCCAAACTTGCAGAAGACTCCGGTATCAAAATGTTAACCATACACGGCAGAACACGCGCCTGTGGTTACAAGGGAAATGTAGAATACGAAACAGTAAAAGAGATTAAGTCACGGATATCTATACCAGTTGTTGCTAATGGTGATATCAAAACACCATTCGATGCTGTAAAGGTCTTGGAAGAGACCGCCGTAGATGGGATAATGGTTGGACGTGCAGCACAAGGTAATCCTTGGCTCTTTCGTGAGATCAAATATTACCTTGATCATGGGGAACCACCAGCCAGGCCAACCTTGCAAGAAGTTGGCCAAATAATGTTGGCACACATGCGCAATCTGCATACATTCTACGGTGAATATACCGGGGTGCGCGTGGCCCGCAAGCATATAGGCTGGTACTGTAAACAACATGGAATCAAGTTGTTTCTTCAAAAGGTATATAAAGTTGAATCCGCTGACGAGCAACTGCTCGTTGTAGAGGACTTTTTTTCAAAACAACATGAAATAGAAGAAGAAAAAGCGGCATGACAGCATTAAAAGCGGTCAAAGATGACGTACTTGTTGTGAACGATAACAAAAGTTGCCTGGGCGAAGATGTGCGTAGGCACATGGAAAACTACTTCAGGGATCTGGAAGGTCATGAGGTCAGCGACCTGTATGAACTGGTTATGTCTGAGGTTGAAAAACCCATATTCGAGATAGTGATGCAACAAACCCGTGGTAATATCACTAAAGCAGCCAGTATGCTGGGCCTCAACCGTGGCACTCTGCGTAATCGTTTGAAAAAGTACAAGCTTGTGTGAGAGCAATGCTCCACTGACACATCCACCATCAATACCATTCAGCAAGAGTCTAGATGAGCATTATCAAGCGGGCACTGGTCAGTGTCTCTGACAAGACCGGTATTGTTGATTTCTGTCGGCAACTTGTCGATCTTGATATCACGATCCTTTCCACTGGCGGCACGGCCAGTCTCCTGGAGGAAAACAACATCCCGGTTACCGAGGTATCTGATTATACTGGATTTCCTGAGATCATGGATGGGCGTGTCAAAACGCTACATCCCCGGGTTCATGGTGGGTTGCTGGGCCGGGCCGGTCAGGATGATGCCGTAATGAAAGAACATGGCATTGATCCGATCGGACTCGTGGTCGCAAACCTCTATCCCTTCGAACAAACTGTCTCTAAACCGGATTGCACCATGGCTGAAGCGATTGAAAATATTGATATCGGCGGCCCCAGCATGTTGCGGGCAGCGGCAAAAAATCATGCCCGTGTCGGTGTGATTGTCGATGCAAATGACTATGACAGGGTCATAGAGGAAATCAAAACAAATGGCGGCAAGCTCGAGAATCAAACACGCTGGTACTTGGCGCAAAAGGTGTTTTCTCACACCGCCAACTACGATGCCAACGTTGCCAATTACCTGAATTCATTTACCCCCGACGGAAAACCACTGGATTACCCGCAAACCTATTCAACCCAGTTCATGAAACGTCAGGACCTTCGTTATGGAGAAAATCCGCACCAGAGCGCCGCGTTTTATGTACAACCGGATCCTCCATCAGGCACTCTGGCTGCAGCAAGGCAGTTGCAGGGCAAGGAGTTGTCTTATAACAATATTGCCGATACTGACGCGGCACTTGAATGCGTACTGGCCTATGATGCACCAGCCTGTGTCATTGTTAAACATGCAAATCCCTGTGGCGTGGCGGTTGCCAGCAATATATTCGAAGCCTACGAGCGTGCCTACGCTACCGATCCCACATCCTCTTTCGGTGGCATCATCGCCTTTAATCAGGTACTCGATTCGCTAACGTCGCAGGCAATCATTGATCGCCAGTTTGTTGAGGTAATCATTGCACCAAGTATTGACCCGGCAGCACTCGATGTTCTCGGCAAGAAAACCAACGTTCGGGTCCTGGAGTGCGGAACTCGCAAGCAGATCATTCAGCAACTGAATCTCAAGCGTGTCTCGGGTGGTCTACTGGTGCAAGACAAAGATATCGGGCACATCAGCAAGGCAGATCTTAAAGTTGTCTCAAAACGTCGGCCCACGGAACAGGAACTTAACGACCTGCTGTTTGCCTGGCCGGTTGTCAAGCATGTAAAGTCCAATGCCATTGTCTATGCCAGGGATCAACAGACTATCGGTATCGGTGCTGGACAAATGAGCCGTGTATACAGTGCCCGTATCGCCGCCATCAAGGCGGAAGGTGAAGGCCTTGAGATAAAAGGTTCAGTTATGGCCTCAGATGCCTTTTTTCCATTCCGCGACAGCATTGATTCAGCTGCGAGGGCTGGGATTACGGCGGTCATACAACCAGGCGGTTCAATGCGTGATGAGGAAGTTATTACCGCTGCGGATGAGCATGACATGGCGATGGTGTTCACAGGAATGCGCCATTTTTTACATTGAAATTTTTTGATCCATATGGCATTACTCTACTTTTTCCGGTCCTGATTTATTGTCTTTAAGTTCCATTCCTCGCAGTCACGTACGCCATTATTCAAATTTATAAAATTTCCAATTAATTCTCTAATAAAAATTATTGACAATAAATGAAAGTATTGATCGTAGGTGGCGGAGGCCGTGAGCATGCACTGGCATGGAAATGCGCACAGTCAGTGTTGACGGAACACATTTTTGTTGCACCAGGAAATGCCGGAACGGCAGTCGAGGAAAAGGTTTCCAATATTGATATTGCAGCGGAAGATATCCCCGAACTGGTCGAATTCGCCAAAAAGAAAAGGGTTGGGCTGACTATTGTCGGGCCGGAAGCACCTCTGGTGGCCGGCATTGTCGATGCTTTTCAGGCGGAAGGCCTTGCCTGTTTCGGGCCAAGCCAGGATGCCGCGGTGCTTGAGGGATCTAAAGTCTTTACCAAGGAGTTTCTGAAACGACATCAAATCCCCACGGCCAACTACGAGGTTTTTACTGAGGTCGAGACCGCACTGACCTATCTTGAACAACAAAGCTACCCAATCGTCATCAAGGCAGATGGCCTGGCAGCTGGCAAAGGGGTAATCATTGCCGCGACAAAGGCGGAGGCCGTGTCCGCAGTCAGGGATATGCTGGCTGGAAACCGGTTTGGTGATGCCGGCCACCGGGTTGTGATTGAAGAATTCTTACAAGGCGAAGAAGCCAGCTTTATTGTGATGTGTGATGGCGTCCATATTCTCCCGTTGGCCAGTTCCCAGGACCACAAGGCCAGGGATGAAGGTGACAAGGGTCCCAATACCGGTGGTATGGGTGCGTATTCGCCGGCCCCTATCGTAACACCTGATATTCACCGGCGGGTCATGGATAAGGTAATAAGGCCGGTTATCCAGGCAATGGCAGAAGAGGGCAGACGATATACTGGTTTTCTTTATGCTGGCCTCATGATTGACCTGAATGGCACACCCAACGTGCTTGAATTTAATTGCCGGTTTGGTGATCCCGAGACCCAGCCTATCATGCAACGTCTGCAATCCGATCTGGTCGAACTTTGCCTTGCGGCCACGCGTGGTGAACTCGATCAACACGAGGCTCACTGGGATGAGGCAGCTGCTGTCGGCGTGGTGCTGGCGTCAAAGGGCTATCCAGAAAGCGCTAGTAAAGGAAATGTCATCAGCGGACTGGATAATGATTTCCCCGATTCAGTAAAAGTCTTTCATGCTGGCACCCGAATAGTGAATGGCAAGGTAGTCACGGCTGGTGGTCGGGTACTTTGTATTTCTGCCAAGGGTGATTCTGTGCGACAGGCGCAGCAAACAGCCTATGCGGCCATCAAGAAAATAAAGTGGGAGGGGATGTTTTACCGTAAAGATATCGGATGGCGCGCTTTAAAAAGAGAAGCAGTACCTACTGATGACTAGTCAGAGCTTCCAGGTCAGGAAGTTTTTTAACAGTGACAGGCCGGCATGCTGGCTTTTTTCCGGGTGAAACTGAGTAGCGAAGATATTATCCCTGGCAACGGCTGAAACAAATCGGGTAATGTAATCGGTCTCTGCCACTATGTCCTCGACATTGTCGGGACAAACATAGTAGCTGTGAACAAAATAAAAGCGCTCACCATCCTTGATGCCATCCCAGAGAGGATGCTTGTGACTTTGCCAGACCTGGTTCCAGCCCATATGTGGAATTTTTTGCAGGTTACCCCGCTCATCAACACCTGCGTTGGTAAAACGACGGACCTGCCCCGGTATAATGCCCAGACAGTCCACACCACCATCTTCATCACTGTGGTCCATCAATGACTGCAACCCAAGGCAGATGCCGAGAAAAGGCTTGTTCTTGATACATTCAAGTATCACTTCGTCCAGTTCTTTTTCTTTAAGACTGTTCATACATTGACCCACTGCACCCTGACCGGGAAATACTACTCGGTCAGCAGCAAGGATTGTCCCGGCCTTGTCACTGACTGTAATCTGATGTTCTGTGTCTGAAACATATTCAAGGGCCTTGGCGACCGAGCGCAAATTGCTGGTTCCATAATCAAGAACGACAATGTTAGCCATGATAATTTTTACTACGGATTGGGTGGATCAGAGTGTGCCTTTGGTTGAAGGAAGGATGCCAGCCATTCTCGGATCCAGCTCGACAGCCATTCGCAAGGCCCGGCCAAAGGCCTTGAAGATTGTTTCGGCAATATGATGGGAATTGCGGCCACGGAGATTATCAATGTGCAAGGTGATCATGCTGTGGTTGATGAAGCCCTGAAAGAATTCAAAGAGCAGGTCAACGTCGAACTCTCCGATGCGGGCGCGTGGATATTTTACGTTGTATTCAATGCCCGGCCGTCCCGAACAATCCAGTACCACCCGGGAGAGAGACTCATCCAGGGGAACGTAGGCATGGCCATAACGCCGAATACCGGTCTTGTCGCCAAGGGCCTTGTGGAAGGCCTGACCGAGCGTGATTCCGATGTCCTCAACTGTGTGGTGCGCATCGATTTCAAGATCGCCTTTGGCATTGATGTCGAGATCAAACATGCCATGCCTGGCGACCTGGTCCAGCATGTGCTCAAGGAAGGGTATACCAAGCTTGAGGCTGGATTTACCGCTTCCATCGAGATCCAGAGTGACTGAAATCTGTGTTTCCTTGGTCTCGCGATTGATTTCTGCTTTGCGTGTACTCATGGTATATGACCGAAAAAGTGAATAGGATACCTGCTTAACTGATTTCATACCATCTTGCTGATGATAGAACCATGGATACCGATAACGTAAAAATATATCTGCTGACACTACAGGATCAGATCTCCGAGGCCTTGATGTCGATTGATTCGACGCTTGAACTGGTTGAGGATGAGTGGACTCGGGATGCCGGTGGTGGTGGTCGAAGCCGGGTAATGCGGGAAGGTGAGGTCTTTGAGCAGGCAGGGATTAACTTTTCTCATGTCTATGGCCCTTCCCTGCCACCATCAGCATCGGTGAACAGGCCGGAACTTGCCGGACGTACATTCCAGGCCATGGGCAATTCATTGGTGATACATCCCCTGAATCCCTATGTACCGACAACGCACATGAATATCCGGTTTTTCATTGCAGAAAAAAATGATGAGGCACCAATCTGGTGGTTTGGTGGTGGGTTTGATCTAACGCCATATTATGGTTTTGAGGAAGATGCACGGCACTGGCATGCAACTGCCAAAAAAGCCTGTATCGATTTTGGTGATGATGTTTATGCGAAGTACAAGAAATGGTGTGATGAATATTTTTATCTGAAACATCGAGATGAACCCCGTGGAATTGGCGGTTTGTTTTTCGATGATTTGAATAATTGGGGATTTGATCGCTGTTTTGAGTTCATGCAGAGTATTGGCGATCATTTTCTGCGTGCTTATATGCCGATCGTGGAGCGCAGGAAGGACACACCATACGGCGAGAGAGAGAGGGAATTCCAGCTATACCGGCGCGGGCGTTATGTTGAGTTTAACCTTGTTTATGATCGTGGCACCCTGTTCGGTTTGCAATCCGGTGGACGCACGGAATCTATCCTGATGTCGCTGCCACCGCGAGTGCGCTGGCAATATAACTGGCATCCAGACAGCGGTACAGCAGAGGCAGAACTTTACGAGGTTTATCTCCAACCTAGGGATTGGGTCTGAATCAGGTTTGTAACCAGAATGTCACCGGCCCGTCGTTGGTCAATGTCACCTGCATGTTGGCAGCAAATTGACCTGCCTCAACCAGTTCATATGATTCGCTGGCCTTCTCAAGCAGGTAATCAAACAGGCGTTTACCAAATTCGGGTGAGGCAGCATTACTGAAACTCGGGCGCATCCCCTTGCGAGTGTCTGCCGGTAGTGTGAACTGGGGGATCAGGAGTAGACCCCCATATACATCCAGAAGGCTGAGGTTCATTCTGTTTTGCTTGTCAGCAAATACCCGGTAGCCCAGCAATCTTTGTAGAAGTCGATCGGCATTGGCTTCCGAGTCAGTTTTTTCAATACCGACAAAGACAACAAGTCCCCGGTCTATTTTTCCAATGAGAGAGCCCTCGACCGAGACTGAGGCATGACTGACCCGCTGCAACAAGCCAATCATGTGGACGGATCAGCTAGATTAACTCAAGGTAATCAAGCAGGATTACGGCGAATATAGCCACGGGTGTTGTCAGAACTACCCATTCCATATTACGTCTTTGCAGCCAACCGGTGAAATGCAAAACAAGCACTACGATCGCCAGTGCATAGACAATATAAAATATCATAGCCCACTCCCATCTATTTCAGGTTCAAGATTATGCATTCTTTAATTTAAGCAATATTTACGCCGTCCCGGAATGATAACACTAATCAAACAAGACAATGAAATAAAACGTATTTTACTCGACACTGTCAAGATCATATGTATATTACACTGTTTTTACACCCTGTTTGTCAGCTACAAGCAACAAATCTGCGGGGCGTTTTGCAAAAATACCATTGCAAACCACACCGGCGATATTATTGAGAATGGACTCCAGATCGTGTGGCTGCATGATCTTCAGATTATGAACATCCAGAATGATATTTCCGTTATCGGTTCTAAAGCCTTCCCTTAAGACCGGTCGCCCCCCCAAAGCACATATCTCTCTTGCAACATAGGCCTGGGCCATGGGTATGACCTCGACGGGCAAGGGAAATCTCCCCAATACATCAACCAGTTTGGAATCATCTATAATGCAGATAAATTTCTTGCTGGCAGCAGCAACGATCTTCTCCCTGGTCAGGGCGCCACCTCCCCCCTTGATCAGGTGGCGATGCTTGGTGGCTTCATCAGCTCCATCAACATAGACGGGGATTTCCACGACACTGTTAAGCGGCAGCACCGGGATCCGGTGATCACGCAAAAGTTTTTCACTGGCATCGGAGCTGGATACGGCTCCTTCAATCCTGTGCTTGATTATTGCAAGATGTTCGATGAAAAAGTTAACCGTAGAGCCAGTACCGACGCCAATGACGCCACCAACCTCAATGTAATCTAGCGCAGCTTCTGCCACCAGTTGTTTCTTTTTGTCCTGGTTCATGTCGTGTTTGCCCCATTGGGAATATATCAAAATACGTTTAAATGGTATCTTATATAAATGTTCGATGAATACAAAAAATTAATAAATGATGCGGTTGGCCGTGTTTACGAGGTCGCAGAAAAAACACCGCTTGATTATGCCAATGAGTTATCTCACCGTTTCGAGAATCATATCTGGCTGAAACGCGAGGACCAGCAACCCGTATTTTCCTACAAATTGCGTGGTGCTTTTAACCTGATGGCATCCCTGGAAGAAGACCAGCGCAAACAGGGTGTGATTGCTGCATCTGCCGGCAATCATGCGCAAGGTGTCGCCCTGGCAGCTCAGAAACTGGGGCTTGCGGCAAAAATCGTTATGCCGAAAACGACTCCCGAAATCAAGATCAATGCAGTAAAACGACTGGGTGCTGACGTCGTGTTGCATGGTAATAATTACGATGAAGCCAAGCACCATGCAATTTCATTATCGGAAAAAACAGGCTCGACATTTATACCACCCTTTGATCACCCTTTAGTGATCGCCGGTCAGGCTACAGTAGGTATTGAAATACTGGAACAACATCCAGGTAAGATTGACTATATATTTGTTCCCGTTGGTGGTGGCGGCTTAATTGCCGGTATTGCAGCCTACCTCAAGGCATCAAACCCTAAAATACAGATCATCGGGGTGGAACCTGAAGAGGCCCCTTGCATGAAACGTGCACTGGAAGCTGGCCAGTGTGTTGTGCTGGATCATATCGGTATTTTTGCCGACGGTGCTGCAGTCCGACAGGCGGGAGAAGAAACCTTTCGCATTACCCGTGATACTGTTGATGAAATCATTCTGGTTTCCAATGATGAGATTTGTGCCGCGGTCAAGGATATTTTCGAGGACACCCGTTCCATCCCCGAACCTGCAGGTGCATTGGCTGTGGCGGGACTAAAACAATTCGTCAACCGAGAAAAGATCAGGGGAAAAGAGCTGGTCGCAATATTCAGTGGTGCTAATGTCAATTTTGATAGATTGCGGCATATCGCTGAATTAACAGCACTGGGAGAACATAGGGAAGCTTTGATTGCAACAGCTATTCCGGAACGACCTGGCAGCTTCCGTACTTTTTGCCATGATCTTGGCGCAAGATTAATTACCGAATTTAATTATCGTTATTCGGATAATACAATCGCGCATGTTTTTGCCGGCATTCAATTGCGTCATGGTGTCGAGGAAAAAGATAATTTAATTGCCCATCTGCAGGAAAAAGGATACGAAGTTGTGGATCTGAGTGCTGATGAGGTTGCAAAGATGCATATCCGTTACATGGTCGGTGGCCATGCTCCCCAGGCCAAGAATGAGAGACTATACCGGTTTGAATTTCCGGAACGTCCTGGCGCCCTGTTGCATTTCCTGACCCAAATGGGGGAACGCTGGAACATCAGTCTGTTTCACTATCGAAACCATGGTGCTGCATATGGTCGGGTATTAATGGGTATTCAGGTGAAGGATGAAGAGATGGAAGAATTTCAAACCTTTCTCGATAAGCTCGGTATGCAATACTGGGAAGAGAACCACAATCCGGCCTATGAAATGTTTCTCGCCTGATTTTTTTTACTATTCTTAATGGTCATGCATGACAAATTTCATCTATGTGGCCCATAAGGACGGGGAAGGTAAATGCAGATAGAGATTTTGCGTGATTTGCTGGCATGGTGCGCGTTAATAAATATTTTACTATATCTATGGTGGGTATTGACCTTCATATATGCGCATGACTGGATGTTCAGATTTCATTCAAGATGGTTTAATCTGACCCAGGAAAGGTTCGATAGCATCCATTATGCCGGTATAGCTTTCTACAAAATACTTATCATATTTTTCAATCTGATTCCCTATGTAGTTCTGAGGATTCTAAATTAAACCAGTAATGCATAAGTAAGGTAGTTTCAATTTATGGATGAGCAAAACGGACAATACAAGATTGTAAAACGCAGTACCGCTGTGAAATGTCTATTTTCATCGTGGTTGTTGTTGTCCTGTCTATCTTGTCTATACAAGACTAGATGGCGCATTATCTTGAACAACAAGAAATACTGGCTATGCATGACCAGGTCGCAGCAGCAATACAATCACTGACTATGTTTCGTTGAATTTGTTATGGTGCTGGTGGGCTTGCGTTAATTGCCGGTATTTATATCACCCGATATGACTATCGTTCAATGATAATTAGGCATTTCCCGGCACTCGGTCCCTGGTTGATTGAAGGCAGGCCGGTACATACAGACAGAGCGGCTAGGCAGCTGTCAGTGATTCAAATCGGAACAGGATTACTGCTGATTTTTATCGATATCGCTTTGGTAGTCTATTTCCATATGGTTGTCGATACCCATGGCCTGACAACCGGAAGTCATGGGTGAAATATGGCCCAATTTGCCTATTCCATGGACAGTATATGATCCCATTCTTCCTTTGAAACCGGTATGATCGAAAGACGGTTGCCTTTTTGTAACAGCTTCATGTTCTGTAATGGTTTTTCCTGCCTGAGTTCTGTCAGAGAAATGATGCGTTTTAATTTCCGCTTAAATTTTACATCCACCAGAAACCATCTTGGATTGTCGGGGTCGCTTTTAGGATCATAGTGGCTGTCATCAGGATCAAAGGCAGTCGGGTCCGGGTAACCTTCTCTGTGAATCGTCATAATGCCCACGATGCCAGGTGTTTCACAATTAGAATGATAAAAAAAGGCGAGGTCTCCTTTTTTCATTTCATCCCGCATCATATTACGTGCCTGGTAATTGCGTACGCCGTCCCAGGGCTCCATCTTTCCGGGCCTTGTGAGGAGATCATCAATACCGAACGTTTCAGGTTCTGATTTCATTAACCAGTAATTCATGAAGGATTCAGGCGGGATAAAAAATATTAAGACAGAGTTAAATCAGGAGGGTATCAACCACAGTGCCGTAACAGGACTTTGTACTTGAACCGTGGGTCCAAGTGGGGGCAACAAGCGCTGAATCAGGCTTTCCGGCTAGGGACATGCACAACAACAACGCGTTTAGCTCCCTGTGTAGTAAGTTAGGCTCAAGTATCTACACTCCTGAACACGAGCACCGCAGAAGATACCCAAAAGTGACCGGTATACGTCCTGCGGATATCTTGACTTACTGAATTTCCATTTGTTTGCCCTTGACCAGGGCATCGTCAATTTTATTTTGTAGTCTGCGTATCAGGTTGTCTACACTAACAGTATAATGCTCATTCCTGTCTTTGTATTCTATTAATTCATGTGCCAGATGCAAGGCGCACATGACAGCGATTCGTTCAGAACCTATGACCTTGCCAGACGCCTTGATATCCCGCATTTTTACATTGATTAATTCAATTGCGCGGTGGAGAATATCCCTTTCATCCTCGCTACAGGAAATCAGGTATTCCTTGTCCAGGATGGTAACATTGACGGGTTTGGCGTTATCGCTCATGAGCGGGTTTCCATGGCGCGTAGTCTTGAAATCATTGATTCAATACGTGTTCTTGCCTGTTCAGTCTTTTCGATGAGTTGCGCACGCTCATTAACCAGATTTTCCTGCTGGTTGCGCAATGCTGAATTTTCGGTCTTAAGCATATCGACTGTACGTATCAGCTCATCTACCCGCGTTTCCAGCGCTTCCAGATCAGTGCTCTCGTTATTTTTATCAGACATGGTCAATTTCGCCGTAGTTTACACTGGGTGAACTACTCGCCCCGTTGGTTTATTATTGTCCATTCAATATAGAGCGGCCGTGCATGGTGGTCAAGACATCCTTGCTGATCCTTCATATCTGTATTATGACAAGTGAAAAAACGGACTGCAAAAATGCGAACCCGGTTTGAAATTGTTCAGATCAATCATGAATTTTAATGAACTTAATCATCTACTTGGTCAGGCTGCATCCGGTAGTGGTGCTTCTGAGTGTCATGGATTCCTCTGTGGTTATTTATGTGTCAGAGACAATTTGGAGGAATCCGTGCTGCGGGAATGCCTGATGGCTGAAACTGAAGAGAGCGAAATGTCATCTCAATGTGTTGGTCAACTGATGCATATTGCAGGGACAATCAACCGGGATATAGCTAGCGATGATTTCTCTTTGAGGCTGATGCTGCCGCCTGATAGCGCGCCATTGAATGAGCGCAGTAACGCCTTGATTCAGTGGTGTAGCGGATTTCTGAGTGGCCTGGGTGTGGCTGGTATTACCGATTTTGAGCTACTGAGTCCGCAATGCCGGGAACTGATTCAGGACCTTTACAAAATATGCCGTCTTGATTTGGACAACATTGCTGAGGACAGTGAGTCAGATGAATCAGCGCTGACAGAATTAATCGAATATGTTCGAATGGGTGCAATAATGGTGCACGATGAATTACGTAGCCACACTGAACAGAGACCAGACTCAATAAAGCTCCACTAATAGTATGAATAACAGGGAATTCCCTCGCCGACGCAAGAAGTTGATGGACATGATGGGTGACGATACCATTGCGATCATTCCCACTGCGCCTGTCTATATACGCAACCGCGACGTCGAATTCTCATACCGACCAGACAGTGATTTTTACTATCTTACCGGTTACCCGGAACCTGAAGCCGTGGCCGTGCTAGTGCCCGGCAGATCATATGGCGAGTTTATCCTGTTTTGCCGGGAGAACGATCCGGTCATGGAAACCTGGAATGGCCGGCGTGCCGGACTTGAGGGTGCAGTCAGCCAATACGGGGCCGATGATGCATTTCCTGTGGAGGACATGGATGAGATTCTTCCCGGGCTGCTAGAAAACCGGGAGCGTGTTTTTTATACCATGGGCAATAATGTCAGTTTTGATCAACGCGTCCTCGGCTGGGTTAACCAGGTGCGAAAGCGATCACGCGCCGGTGTGAGTGCGCCGGATGAATACGTATCGCTGAACCACTTTCTGCATGAAATGCGTCTCTACAAAAGCCGTGCAGAAGTCGCAGCCATGCGCAAGGCTGCCAGAATTTCAGCCAAGGCACACAAACAGGCCATGCAGGTCTGTCGTCCAGGTATGATGGAATTCCAAATCGAGGCTGAACTCAAATATGTCTTCATGCAAAATGGCGCCCGGGATCCGGCTTATCCCTGCATCGTCGGGGGCGGTGCCAATGGCTGCATTCTTCACTACACCGAAAATTCAAGTGTACTGAATGACGGTGACCTGCTATTGATCGACGCAGGTGCTGAGTACGATTGTTACGCCAGTGATATCACCCGGACCTTCCCAGTCAATGGGCAATTTACGGCGGCACAACGTGAGGCCTACGAAATAGTCCTTGAGGCGCAGGCGGCGGCCATCAAGAAAATCAAGCCCGGTAACCACTGGGATGAACCCCACAACGCGGCAGTGAAAATCCTGACCCAGGGCATGGTTGAACTGGGCATTCTCAAGGGCAAGGTTTCCCAACTCATTAAGGAAAAGGCCTTCACCAAATATTACATGCATCGTACCGGTCATTGGCTGGGCATGGACGTCCATGATGTCGGTGATTACAAGGTAGAAGGAGAGTGGCGAACTTTCGAGTCAGGTATGGTACTCACCGTAGAGCCTGGTCTCTACCTGCCAGCCAGTAGCGAGGGTCTTGATAGGCGCTGGTGGGACATCGGTATACGGATCGAGGATGATGTTCTCATTACCGACACTGGCAACGAGATACTGAGTGATAATGCGCCAAAGGATGCGGACGCGATTGAATCACTAATGGCACATGGCATCGCAGCCTGAGTATGATGTTCTGGTCGTTGGTGGCGGCATGGTGGGGGCCACGCTGGCCATCGCCCTGGCTGGGAGCCAGCGACGCGTAGGCCTTGTTGAGGCAGTCCCGCAGACAGCGCCTGAACAGCCCAGTTACGATGACCGCGGCTTGGTCCTGTCTGTTTCCTCACAGCGTGTACTTAGGGGACTGGGGCTTTGGGATTCGCTGCAAATCAGATCCCACCCGGTCCGGCAAGTGCACGTCTCGGATCAAAGGCACTTCGGTTGTGTCAGGCTCCGGGCCGATGCACTCGGTATGACGGTGCTCGGACATGTAGTTCAGGCCCAAGCCCTGGGGGCTGTCCTGCAACAAACTCTCAGTGCGGTCAGGAACATTGATTTTATTTGTCCCGCCAGGGTCCAGACCGCCGAAATCCTGCCGGACCAGGCAAACCTGCACATTTCCAGCAACGGTGATGAACGTATCCTGCATACCCGGTTGCTGGTTGCTGCAGACGGTTCACGATCGCTACTGAGGCAGGCCTTTGGTATTGAGATTGATCATCATGATTACAACCAGACAGCGATTGTCAGCAGTGTTACCCCAGAGCGGCCACATCATGACACGGCCTTTGAGCGCTTTAATCCCCATGGCCCGCTTGCCTTGTTGCCTTTGAATGCCAACCGCTGTGTTCTCGTTTATACGCTACCCACAGCACAGGCAACGGAAATTCAGGATCTTCCCGATGATGCCTTCCTTGCCCGGGTACAACAGGCCTTTGGCCGTCGGTTGGGATGTTTGCAGGAGCCCGGGCCACGCAAGTCCTATCCCCTGCATTCCATTATTGCAAAAGAACAGGTTCGGGAAAGACTGGTGGTTCTTGGCAATGCCGCCCATACGTTGCACCCTAATGCCGCCCAGGGCTTCAATCTCTGCTTACGCGATATTGCTGGTCTCGCCGAGGTGCTGCTGCCAGTGCTCAGACAGGCCGGGGATCCGGGACTACGCCGGGTGTTGAACCTTTATCGAGACCTGCGCAAACCAGATCAGGCAGCCGTGCATCAATTTACACACGGATTGGCATCGCTCTTTTATAACGAAATTCCACACAAGGTCATGTTCAGGAATTCCATGATGCTGATACTGGAAATGATGCCAGGATTAAAGAACCGGTTGGCATTGAGGGCCATGGGACTAACCGGCAAGCAGCCGCGTCTTGTCCGCGGAGTGACTCTTTGAATACTGGTATCAATGTTGATGTGATCATCGTCGGCGGTGGCTTGACAGGCGGCACCCTGGCCCTGTTACTGGCCAGGTCCGGGCTGCGCTGCCTGTTACTGGAAAGGCCAGGAAGTAAGCCGGGACAGGCAGATGATCCCAGGGCCCTGGCGATTACCCGGGCATCGGAAAATATCCTGCGTGCAGCCGGTGCCTGGGAATATTTGCCGGAAGATATACCGGGCCGGATAGAAAAGATGCAAGTTTGGGACGCGCGTGGCAAGGGCCATATCGAATTCGACAGCGCTGAACTGTGTGAAGCCAGTCTGGGCTACATAATCCCGCAGGCATCACTGGAGCTGGCAATACAACAAGCCTGTAGCAATCAGGATGCAATCCAGATCAGACAGGCAACCATTAATGATCTGGGTTGCTCCACTGAATCCATCAGCCTGTGTTTCGCTGAACAATCACGGGCTTCGGCCAGTCTCGTGGTTGGGGCAGACGGTATCCGTTCACTGATCAGGGAACTTGCGGGGATCCCCTATCTGCGACATGACTATGATCAGCAGGCCGTGGCCTGTCGGGTCAAGACCAGTTATGCCCATGATAATACAGCCAGACAAGTGTTTCTGGATGATGGTCCATTGGCCTTTCTGCCGTTGGCGCATAGCAATGAATGCGCCATCGTCTGGTCGACTAGTCCGGCGCATGCACGGCTACTCACCACCATGAATGATAAGGCGTTTCATACCCAACTGGCTGAGGCTTTTGATTATAGGTTGGGCAAGATCATTGAGAGCAGTGAGCGCTCAGCATTTCCGTTGTCTCATGCCCAGGCCACTCGCTATTGCCAGCCCCGATTGGCGCTGACTGGCGATGCAGCTCACTGTGTCCATCCGCTGGCGGGCCAGGGTGCCAACCTGGGCCTCCTGGATTCCGCATCATTGGCAGAGGTATTGATTGGCGCCAGACAAAAAGTTCAGGACCTGGGCTCTGTCACTGTTCTCAGACGCTATGAGCGTTGGCGTAAGGGCGAAAACCTTTTCATGATCAAATTGCTTCAGGGTTTTAAATATACCTTCGAAAGCAATCTGGATTCCGCCAAGTTTGCGAGAAATGCAGGGCTGGATATAACCAACACCATTACTCCATTGAAACATTTCATGATGCGGCGTGCTTCCGGACTCAGTGGTGACCTGCCACTTATTGCGCGTAACCCGGATTAATTGTGTACAATCCCGCCGGGTTTGGAAAGCTCCGGAAACTCTTGAAACAGCCATGACAGCAGAAGAAAATAACCGCAGTGCAAATTTTATCCGCCATATCATAAATGAAGATCTGGCGCAGAATAAAAATGAAGGACATGTGCACACTCGATTCCCGCCTGAACCCAATGGCTATCTGCATGTTGGTCATGCCAAGTCTATCTGCCTGAATTTTGGTCTGGCATCCGAGTATAAAAACGGATTGTGCAATCTCAGATTTGACGATACCAATCCGGACAAGGAAAAAGTGGAGTACATTGACTCTATCATGGACGACATTCACTGGTTGGGATTCGACTGGGGCGATCGCCTGTTTTATGCATCTGATTATTTCGAACAGCTTTATGATTATGCGGTTCATTTAATCAAGGAAGGCAAGGCCTATGTTGACAGTTTGAGCGCTGAAAAAATGCGCGAGTACCGTGGTACCTTGAAGCAACCCGGTAGACCATCACCTGACAGAAACCGGTCAGTCGAGGAAAATCTGGAACTCTTTGCCGGAATGCGTGCGGGAAAATTTGCAGACGGTGAATATGTTTTGCGCGCGAAGATTGATATGGCATCGCCGAACATTAACATGCGCGATCCAACAATCTATCGCATCCGAAAAACCAAGCACCATCGCACCGGTGATAACTGGTATATCTACCCCATGTATGATTACACTCACTGCATCTCGGATGCGTTGGAAGGAATTACTCATTCACTCTGTACGCTCGAGTTCGAGGATCATCGACCCCTTTATGATTGGTTTCTGGATCAGTTGCCAGTGCCCTGTCACCCACAACAAATCGAGTTTGCAAGGCTTAATTTGAATTATACTGTGACCAGTAAACGCAAACTGAATGAGCTGGTAGAGGTAAATCACGTCAATGGCTGGGATGATCCGAGGATGCCGACCATTGTCGGCATGCGCCGCCGAGGTTATCCACCAGCCGCTATCCGGGACTTTTGTGAGCGTATTGGTGTGACTAAAAATGAAACTGTTATTGATATTTCCGTACTGGAGAACTGCGTCAGGGAAGAACTGGACAGGAGTACGCGCAGGGTCATGGCAGTATTGAATCCTTTGCGGGTTGTGGTTACAAATTATCCGGAAGACCATACCGAAATGCTGGAAGCACCCTATCACCCCAATCAGGAAGATTTGGGTAGCCGGGAAGTGCCATTCTCTCGCGTGCTTTACATTGAACAGAATGATTTTATGGAAGATCCTCCAAAGAAATTTTTCCGGCTTGGACCAGGTCGCGAAGTCAGGTTACGTTATGCTTACTTTATTACGTGTCATGATGTGATTAAAGATGAGGCAACCGGAGAGATTATTGAATTGCGCTGTACGTATGATCCAGAGACCCGCGGCGGCAATGCCCCGGACGGTCGCAAGGTAAAGGGGACCATACACTGGGTCTCGGCGGAATATGCATTTAATGCAGAAGTCAGGTTATATGACCGGCTGTTTACTGTACCGGAACCAGGTCGGCAGGATGACTGGCATAAAGCACTGAATCCGGATTCGGTCGTGACCCTGACTGAAGCTGCTCTGGAGCCTGGCTTGAGGGAAACTAAGCCGGAAGAACGGTTCCAGTTTGAACGTATTGGCTATTTCTGCGCTGACAGGAAAGACAGTCTTTCAGGTAAACCAGTATTTAACCGGACAGTGACTTTGAGAGACTCCTGGGTCAAGCAGAAAAAATAATAGCGTTACGTTAGCGATAGATATTCCTGCTGTAAAAGATCTCTTCAATTTCTTCTCGCAAGCGTTCTTCAATAGAAATCATCTGCTCTATTTCAAGATCGTCAGCAGATATATCAAACAAGTAGTTTTCCAAGTCGAATTCCTTGAGCATCATTTTTGTATGGAAGATGTTTTCTTCATAGATGTTCACGTCAACCATTCGATATTTTTCCTTGGTTTCATTATCTATAAAGTTTTGAATGGAAGTAATCTCATGATCGATATAGTGCTTGGTTCCGGATGTATCACGGGTAAAGCCGCGTACCCGGTAATCCATGCTGACAATGTCAGATTCGAAACTATGAATCAGAAAATTCAGGGCCTTCAGTGGTGAGATCTTGCCACATGTGCTGACGTCTATGTCTACCCGAAAGGTACTGATACCAAAATCTGGATGGTTTTCCGGGTAGGTGTGCACAGTCATATGACTCTTGTCCAGATGGGCAACCACTGTTTCCGGTGTCGGTCCGGGTGATTCGGCATTGGTGACTCCCGGGATGGCCGGTGCCTCTTCGGAAATCAGTATGGTGACGCTTGCACCCAGTGGTTCATAATCAGCCTTGGCAACGTTGAGGATATTTGCACCGATGATCGAGGCCACATCTCTCAGGATTTGGGTCAATCGATCCGAGTTATAGGCTTCATCGATATACTCCATATAATCCTTGATCTGCTCTTCGGAGCGCGCATAACAGACATCGTAGATATTGAAGCTCAGCGTCTTGGTCAGGTTATTGAAACCATGCAGACGGATGTTTCCGTTTGAGTTTGTCATATCCGCTCTCCATAGAGATGTTCTAATGGGGGATGATAGATCATCTGCACGGTATTGCCTTCAGGATCTTCACAGTAAAAGCTCCGGGCCCCGTCACGGTGGGTCCTGGGCCTGGTTTTCATCTTAACCCCGTGACTGTTAAGAAAACTATACCAGTCATCCACCAGCTCAGGCTTATTCAGAATGAAACCAATATGATCCAGCCTCTGTGGACCTGTTCCGCGCTGGTCTTTCGGGACACGATGCAGGGCCAGATTGTCTGATCCGGAACAAAGGTAAACGTTATCAGTATCGGGGCGCCACTCAACCTCCATACCAAGCAGGTCTACATAAAATGCCTTGCAGGCTTCCAGATTTGTGACATTCAACGCGACATGATGCATGCCGCTGGTCGCAGCCGGTCTTTGCATAACGTAGATCAGGTTAATCAGTTAAAGGGAAGCGCACATTACACCAGAGTAAGAAATTATGGAAGGTGGAGGATTCAACAGGATGGCGGCCTGGGCGAAGGTGTGGGAAAATAAAAATAAAGACCGGATCAAGCATGAATACATCTCAGGACGCGCTTTATAAGGCTGATCTCTCCTCCCTGCCGCTACTTTACAGTGGCAAGGTACGTGATATTTATGAGATTGATGCCGAGCATATGTTGATAGTCACCACTGACAGATTGTCCGCATTTGATGTCATCCTGCCTGACCCGATCCCGGGAAAGGGCATGGTATTAACCACATTATCAAACTTCTGGTTTGCCAGGATGACCAATATAGTGCCCAATCATTTAACCGGACGGTCACTCACTGATATTATTTTTGACCTTAGGGAGCTACGAATGCTCGAGGGCCGAGCTGTTATCGTCAGAAAGCTCAAGCCCTTACCAGTAGAGGCAATCGTACGAGGTTACATTATCGGTTCTGGCTGGAAGGACTATCTAAAAAGCGGCGGGATTTGCGGCATCAATCTTCCAGCTGGTTTGAAACAGGCTGAAAAATTACCCCAACCGATATTCACTCCATCAACCAAGGCGGACATCGGTGATCATGATATCAATATCGGATTTGACGACATGGTCCAAAAGATTGGAAAGGAACTAGCAGAACAAATAAGAGATATCAGTCTGAAGATATATCAGGATGCGGTGGTTTATGCGATAGATCGTGGCATTATCATCGCTGATACCAAGTTCGAATTTGCTACGGATGAAGAAGGCAATCTGGTTTTGATTGATGAAATACTGACTCCTGATTCTTCACGGTTCTGGCCTGTGGATTCCTACCAAGTAGGTACCAGCCCGCCAAGTTTTGATAAACAATATGTTCGGGATTACCTGGAGACACTGGACTGGGATAAGACTCCACCTGCTCCCAGATTGCCCGAGGAAATAATTAAAAACACCGCAGCCAAATACCTAGAGGCTCAGGAGAGGCTGATAAAATATAGGAGTTAATAAACATGTCAGGACTGCATAAACTAAAATCTGGTTTTATAAAATTCAGAAAACATTACTTTGAAGAACATCCGGAACTTTATGAAAAGCTCACCATCGAGGGCCAGTCACCGGAGGTTCTGGTGATAGCTTGTTGTGATTCACGGGCACACCCGGCGCAGGTACTTGCTACTGAGCCCGGAGATATCTTTGTGGTCAGAAATGTGGCGAATCTGGTGCCACCATTTGAAGATGACGGCAAGTTTCATGGTACCAGTGCTGCCATCGAATTCGCCGTCAAACACCTCAAGGTTAAACATATCATTGTCTTTGGACATGCCCAGTGTGGTGGTGTCAGGAGCCTGATGGAAGGAGAACATGACAGCCACAAGTACAGTTTTATCGACCCATGGATGTCAACAGTACGCCCGGCTAGAGAAAAAGTACTGAAACAGTATTCCAAAGCAGATTTTGATCAACAGTGCCGGTATTGCGAAGAAGAAGTCATAAGGGTTTCCCTGAAAAATCTGATGAGTTTTCCGTTTATCAAGGAAGCAGTTGACTCAGGTTCATTGACGGTCGGAGGCTGGCATTTTGATATCACGAAGGGCGAAATTAACTCGCTTGATGAAAAAACAGGCCAGTTTGTGTCTATACTGGATTCATGAAGCTATTTTACTTTTCTTTTTTAGTTTGCATTTTTTTGGGCGCCTGCTCTGATAGCAGTGATACGGCTGAAGAACACGTCTGGAGTGATCAAGTGAAAACCATCGAAAAGGCAGAGGCTGTTGAAGGTATGATTCAGGAATCCGTGGATTTGCAGGAACGCCATATTGAAGAACAAACTCGCTAATACGAAGACAGGTTTTATTAGGCCTTTTTTCAATACTCATTTCAGTATGGCCAGTTTGCGCTTACGTAGTCACCGTCGCGCAGTTGCGGTTTTTATACTCCACAGCCCAGCAAATTTCTTCTGCTTTTGGTCCTGAACCTGATCCTGATGCGTCTCTGGCAACACGCCGGTTAACCTGTAGTAATCCTCCACAGAGATAAATGACCATGCATCGCGACGGCTGAGCAGAGTCCGTACAACCTGATTATTCAGTTCATGTCCCGGCATTTTTGCAAAGTAATGGCCCAGGACCTGAAAGCCGATCAGGCCAAAATCCCCAATGCAATCCAGTATCTTGTGCCTGACGAACTCGTCTTTGAAGCGCAGTCCTTCTTTATTTAGGACCTGGTTACCGGCTACGACCACAGCATTTGTAAGTGAGCCACCTTTTATTAGACCCATATCTTCATGTTTTTTGAATTGTTCAATAAAACCGAAAGTACGGGCAGGTGCTATATGTTTCGAAAAATTTTGCTGGTTGAGATCGAAAGACAATGTTTGTGTTCCGACCAGAGGATTATCAAACTCAATCTGCACAGTATAGCGGCTTTTATTCTCTGGCATGAAGATCGCGTATTTATCACCGCTGCGATATTCAATTGGCCTTTGAATCCAGATTATCTTCCGTTGAGCATCCTGAGCAATTGATCCAACATTGTTAATTGTCTGTATAAACGGCAATGCACTACCGTCCATGATAGGTATCTCGGGCCCGTCGACTTCAATCAGGGCATTGTCAATTCCGCTACCTCTTAAGGCCGCCACCAGATGTTCAATTGTATGTATTGTTGTTCCGCTCTCATTACCGATTGTCGTACACATTTGTGTTTCAACGACGTTATACCAGCGGCCCGGAATATATTTCTTCCCTGGTTTTGCATCTTTGCGCAGGAAGTTAATACCGGTATCAACTTCGGCGGGATGGACTACAACTGAAACGTTTTTTCCAGTATGCAGGCCAACACCTACGCATCTGATAGGCTCTTTCAGGGTACGTTGATAGAAACTGTTGTTATCTTTGGCCTTGTTCATAAGTTGTCTCCTCAAGCCTGATTCATTCATATGTGTTGTTTAAATTAAGTAGTGAATCTACGGCATGAGGGCGGCGCAAACTTGTCCCTATACGCCAAGTTGTTATCACATGTGCTTGTGATGAGTAGCCAGATTGATATAGTTAGTGATACAGACGGAGACCAAATGTCATGTACCCCACTACCATCTCATCCTGGGCACTCGTTGTTGCAAAGACACTTGAAGATTACGGTGTCGATAGTAAATCTATATTCAAGCAGGCCGGGCTTAATCCCTCACAATTGCATGATCCAGATTCGCGATACCCTGTACCCGGCATGGTGAATCTCTGGCTGCTGGCGACTGAGGCCACAGGCGATCCCTGTTTTGGGTTAAATGTTGTTAAGCATTGGCACCCGACAACCCTTCATGCCTTGGGCTATGCCTGGTTTGCTAGTCATACCCTGAAAGAGGGTTTCGAACGGATGGAGAGATATGTACACATTGCCTGCACAGCGACCACCGCTTCCTTGCGCGAAACAACCGACGGTTATGAGTTCAGGCTGGGTGTGCTCCCGGAATATAAACCCTCACCAGACTTTGCGGCGGTTGATGCCGGAATGGCGACCATACTTCATATGTGTCGGCAGTCTTGCGGTGAGGAATTCAATCCAATACGCCTTGAGCTGGTTCGTCCTATGCCTGATCGCGCGGAGAAATTTTATGAGTATTTTCAATCACAAATTATTTTCAATAGTGACGAAAACCAGTTCCTGTTTGAGAAATACTGCATCGAGAAAAGCCTGCCGACAGCGAACGTCGATCTGGCCCTGGCAAATGAAAAAATCATCAGGGAATATCTCAACAGGCTGGATCGGAGTGATATCCTGACGCGTGTACAAACTCTCCTGTCTGAGAACCTGACCTCAGGCAATATCACAGAAAAGCAAATGGCAGATATGCTCAACATGAGCGTTCGCTCTTTGCAACGCAAGCTGGAGGAGCAAGGCCAGAATTATAAATCCCTGCTGGATGAGACCCGTCGTGAACTGGCGATTCAGTACATCCGAAATTCGCGGTATTCCATAAATGAGATTACCTATCTACTCGGGTTTTCCGAAGCGAGTAATTTTTCCAGGGCTTTCAAGCGCTGGACCGGTAGTTCCCCGAGCCACTACAGGCAAACAGAACTCCTTGAGGTAGCCAGTTGAAACCAAAGATTCTGCCCGGAGCCAATGGACTCAAGAACAACTGCTAGTTAATGGGTGCCCTGTTTGCCGGCATCGCCGGTAAGTTTTATCAGCAATTGCTCCCTGGCGTCTTTGTCAGTAACTGACTGCATGGCCTTGTTAAATAACGCCACAGCCTCATTGTGGGTCCCAAGTAACTTTTCCAGCTGCAGGTTTTCAGCGATTGTTGGTGAGCCACGATTCTTGTATTTCTGATCAATTTCGGAGAGGAAAGTAAAATAGGCAGTCTTGGTTTCGCTCATGGAAAGATAGGCTTCCCAGGCAATCTGTGCATCTGGGGGCAGTGAGGTATTTGAATCTGACATGATGGATTGGACTGCTAACTCCAACTCTTCATTTACATATCTTATAGAATGTATTCAGGCAGCCTGCTCCATTTCTTCGCTGTATTTACCCAGACAGGCAAGGTGATTGCACTTCTCACGGTGCAGCAAGGCTGCCTGTGCGGCGGCAACATTTACGGAATCGCCGGCCCAGGTTTTAAGGCAAGGTTCCTGCAGGGCACGGCCATATGAAAAACTGAGTGGCCATGGAAGATCAGGGTAATTCTTATTCATCTCATTCAAATGCGCTGTGGCGAGCTCGGCACTCTGTCCGCCCGAGAGAAAAACAATACCAGGCAGCGCAGCCGGCACGGTCTGTAACAGGCATCGCACTGTCTTTTCTGCCACTTCTTTAACGCCAGCCTGTTCCTTGCACTTCTTGCCGGAGATGACCATATTGGTCTTCAGTATTGTGTGTTCAATACAGACATCCTGTGAGAATAGGGCATCGAATACAGATTTGAGTGTCTTGCGAGTGACGTCAAAGCAAAGATCATTCGAATTATCTGCATCCATCAGGACCTCCGGTTCAACCATCGGGACAATCCCGGCTTCCTGACAAAGCCCAGCATAGCGGGCGAGACCATGTGCGTTAGCCTCAATACACGCGCTGCTGGGAATCCCATCGCCTATAGTAATGACAGCACGCCACTTGGCAAACCGGGCACCGAGTTTTTTATATTCGCTGAGCCTGTCCCGTAAACCGTCAAGGCCCTCGGTTACCTTTTCGTACTGGTGACCAGCAAAATCCTTGGCGCCGGTGTCAACCTTGATGCCGGGCATAATGCCATGCTTGATCAACGCCTCAGTAAACGGTGTACCATTGTTCGTGGATTGACGAATGGTCTCGTCAAACAGGATCATGCCACTGATGTAGTCGGCACCTCCGGGATTAGTAATCAGCAGGTCACGGTAATTCCTGCGTGATTCTTCTGTAGATTCAATATTTATGCTGTCAAAACGTTTTTTGATAGTCGGAAAGCTTTCGTCTATGGCCAGTATGCCTTTGCCCCTGGCCACCATTGCCTCGGCGGTTTTTTGAAGTTCATCTGTACTCATGAGTCTGCCTCTTTCAATATTTTAAGTTTATGCCGGATTATATTAATCCTGTTTAGCTACGACCAGTCCCGCCTAAAGCGAGTGCTCGACGGCTTCGCCTACCTTGATGATTTTCATGTTGTTGGTTCCACCGCGTTTGCCCAGCAAATCACCTTTGGTGATAATGATATAGTCCCCATCATGAAGATAGCCCATGCCCATGAGATCATCGATGATTTCGCGGTTGGCGGCCAACGGATCGGTATGAGTGATGTCAAATTTCACAGGGTAGACTCCACGGTAAAGTGTCACCCGCCGCCGGGTGGATGCATGCCGTGTGAATGCAAATATCGGAATGTTGGAACTGATGCGCGACATCCACAGGCAGGTTGAGCCGGTCTCTGTCAGGGCGGCAATGGCCTTGGCACCCATGTGATTGGCAGAATACATGGTGGCCATGGCGATGGCCTCGTCAATGGCCTCAAAGCGCTGGTTGATTCGGTGATCGGAGACTTGCACGATACGCTGTTTCTCTGCTTCTTCGCAGATGCGGGACATCGCCTCCACGGCCCGATCTGGATAACGACCGATGCTGGTTTCCGCCGACAACATGACTGCGTCGGTGCCGTCAAGGACGGCGTTAGCCACATCAAATACCTCGGCCCGGGTCGGGATCTGGTGTTCGATCATGGACTCCATCATCTGGGTAGCCGTGATAACAGCCCGATCCATATCACGGGCCATCTTGATTAGGCGTTTCTGAACCGGGGGCAGGGCAGCATCGCCGATCTCTACCCCCAGGTCGCCACGGGCTATCATGATGGCGTCGGATGCTTCGATGATTGCCTCGATATTTTCTACTGCTTCAGTTCTCTCGATCTTGGCAATAATGCGAGCCTTGTTGCCCAGATCGTCAAGCATCTTGCGGGCCTGGTGTACATCATTGGCACCGCGGGCAAACGAGATAGCAATAAAATCCGCACCGATCTTTACCGCGTGTTCAAGGTCTATCTTGTCCTTTTCTGTCAAGGCGTTCGCTGAAAGACCACCACCCTTGCGATTGATACCCTTGTTGTTGGAGAGACTCCCGCCCGTAATGACCTTACAAATTACCCTGGTGTCCTCGACTGCCTCAACCAGTAGCACAATATGGCCGTCATCAATCAGCAAATTATCACCGGGGCGGACATCCCGTGGTAATTCCTTGTAGGTTACACCTACCGTATGTTTATCGCCTTGGTCTGCAGCGAGCCTGGTATCAATAGTAAATTCATCGCCTTCCTTGAGCTGGATCGGACTATTTTTGAACTGCTCGATTCGAATCTTGGGGCCCTGCAAGTCGGCAATGATACCGACTGCCCACTCTTTTTCCCTGGAAATCTTGCGGATTTCCTCGGCGCGGCGCTCATGGTCGGCATGGGTCTGATGGGAATAGTTCAGGCGGAAAACGTCCACGCCCATTTGAAACAACTTGTCGATAACCCCTGGTTTGTCCGTGGCCGGACCAGTGGTCGCAATAATCTTGGTTCTTCTCATTTAGTGTTAGTTTAATGTCCCCGGGGATGTTTACTGCTAGTATTCCCGGGCCCTTTCCATCAGGGCCCAGGCCCGGGCGGATTCTTCCAGTATTTGTACTGCGGGCAGCTTTTTCCCCTCAAGAAACTCGAGGAAGGCCCCACCTCCGGTGGAGATGTAAGAAATGCTGTCAGCAACATCAAACTTGGCGATGGCGGAAAGGGTGTCTCCGCCACCGGCTACCGTGTAGGCATCACTTCTGGCAATGGCTTCTGCCACTTTTCTAGTGCCAAGGCTGAACTGTTCGGACTCAAACACCCCTAGCGGACCATTCCAGACGATAGTCCTGGCCTTTGAGATCATATCGACAAAATGGTCTGCAGTTTCCGGTCCAATATCGAGAATGAGATCATCATCCTCTATGGCATCTAGGGGTTTGATGGTTGCCGTGGAATTTTCAGAAAATGATTTTGCACAGCTGACATCAGTGGGCAGTGGTATCTCAGCGCCTTTTTGTTTTGCCTTGGTAATTAGTTTCTTCGCGTCATCAACAAGCGTGTCCTCACACAGGGATTTGCCGATGGCATGGCCTTCGGCCTTGAGGAAAGTATTGGCAATGCCGCCACCGACTATCATTTGATCAACACGATCCAGCAGTGATTCCAGTATGGTCAGCTTGGTCGATATCTTTGAACCACCAACAATGGCTAACAAAGGTTTTTCAGGTTTTCTGATAATCGCTGACAGGGCCTTGAGCTCAGCAATTAACAGCGGACCTGCGCAGGCGATCGGCACATACTTGGCCACACCGTGGGTTGATGCCTGGGCACGATGTGCTGTGGCAAAGGCATCATTTACATAAACTTGGCACAGGTTTGCCATTTGTCGGGCCAGTTCATCATCGTTGTCCTTCTCACCTTTCTGGAAACGGACATTTTCACATAGCACGATATCGTTTGTTTCCAGATCCACACCCTCAGTCCAGTCCCTGATCAGTGGCACATCGCGCCCCAGTAATTCAGACAGTTTTTTTGCAACCGGCGCCAGTGAAAAAGCCTCATCAAACTGTCCCTCTTCAGGGCGTCCGAGGTGTGAAAGCAGGATGATCTTTGCGCCGCTATCAAGAATGGACTGCAAGGTAGGCAGACTGGCCCTGATTCGTGTGTCATCTTCGATTACGCCGTTTCTGAGCGGGACGTTGTAATCTTCACGGATCAAGACACGTTTTCCGTTCAGATCCAGGTCGGCAATTTTCAGAAGATCAGACATACCATTCAATCCATGGCTAGTTTGCGTTTACCAACGCGATTGTGGTGTCCAGCATGCGATTGGAGAATCCCCATTCATTATCATACCAGGCAACTATCTTGACCAGTGTGCCGTCAATGATCTTGGTGAGGCCTGCATCGTAAGTTGATGAGGCCGGGTCATGGTTGAAATCAATGGAAACCAGCGGTTCATTGTTGTAGGCAAGGACACCCTTTAAGACGCCTTCCGCAGCAACTTTCATGAGTGAATTGATTTCCTCGATACTGGTCTCACGTGCCGCCTGGAACGTAAGGTCAACCATAGACACGTTGATGGTCGGCACACGAACGGCATAACCATCCAGCTTGCCGTTGAGTTCCGGCAATACCAGGCCGACTGCCGCAGCTGCACCGGTCTTGGTCGGGATCATGGACATTGTCGCAGAACGGGCCCGGCGCAGGTCTGAGTGATAGACATCAGTCAATACCTGGTCATTGGTATAGGCGTGCACCGTGGTCATAATGCCGTAAATCATCCCGATGTTTTCATGGACGACCTTGGCAACCGGCGCCAGACAGTTTGTGGTGCAGGACGCATTGGAAATCACAGTATCTGAACTTTTCAAAACGCTCTCGTTGACACCGAATACCACAGTGGCGTCGACATCATCAGCACCCGGAGCGGAAATGATGACTTTCTTTGCCCCGCCCTTGAGGTGTGCGGATGACTTTGCCTTACTGGTGAAGAGTCCAGTGGACTCATGTACAACCTCAACCCCCAAGTCACCCCAGGGAATTTTGGCCGGGTCGCGTTCTGAGAAGACCTTGATAGCCTTGCCGTTAACGATCATGTTATCGCCTTCAACCGTGACCGTCCCCGGGAACCGTCCATGGGCCGTATCAAACCGCGTTAGATGAGCATTGGTATTGGCATTACCCAGGTCATTAATCGCGACAATCTCGATTTCATCTGTGCGATTAGATTCGAACAGTGCCCGCAGGATATTGCGGCCGATTCGACCATAACCATTAATGCCTACTTTAATTGACATTGCTAACTCCCCGCTTATTTTATCATTGCTTATTCTGTGATTTGTGCTTATAGCATCAGATTGATTTTTTGTTTCAGACTATCCTCATTCAGCCCGAGGTAATCATAAACATCTGGTCCCGGCGCAGACTCTCCAAACCGATCAATACCCAGTACCTCACCGTCCAGGCCAACATACTTGCGCCAGTAATCGCTGACACCAGCCTCGACGGCAATACGCTTGCGACAATCAGGGGGCAGAACCATATCACGATATGGGGTATCCTGCGCATCAAAAACATCGGTAGAAGGCATGGAGACCAGCCGTATGCCATTACCTTGATTGTTCATTTCCTTGACAACGTTATAGGCCAGTCCGGTTTCAGAACCCGTGGCGATGACAACAAGTTCTGGTGAACTGGAACCTTCGATAAGAACATATCCCCCTCGCCCAATAGCTTCAATCTGTGCAGCGGTCCTTGGGATGTGTTCTAGGTTTTGCCTCGAGAACAACAGGCTGGTAGGGCCATGCAAATTCTCAATTGCCGCCTTCCAGGCCACTGCGGATTCAACCGTATCCGCAGGACGCCAGACCGACATGTTCGGTATCAGTCTCAAAGTGGCAGTCTGTTCGATGGCCTGGTGAGTCGGACCGTCCTCACCCAGGCCGATAGAATCATGAGTAAGGATAAAGATACTCCGTTGTTTCATCATTGCCACCATGCGCAGGGCATTGCGGGCATAATCTGAAAAAATCAGAAAGGTAGCGCTATAGGGTATAAAGCCGCCATACAAGGCAATGCCACTATTGATAGCGCTCATACCAAACTCGCGCACACCATAATGAATGTAGTTCCCGTCCGGTGTGTCTGCGGTATTGGTTCTTGAACCCGACCAGATGGTCAGGTTGGAGCCGGTGAGATCGGCAGAACCGCCAATCAGTTCCGGCAACAGCGGGCCGAATGCTTCCAGCGTATTTTGCGATGCCTTGCGGGAGGCTATGGTTTCGCCCTTGTCTGCAATGTTATTGATAAATTCTGCCGTTGCTGTTTGCCAGTTATCTGGTAGCGACTTATCAATGCGACGTTTGAATTCACTGGCAAGTTCAGGGTGTTTGTCCTGGTAAGTCTTGAACAGCTCCTGCCAGGCCGCCTCGGAGTCGTTGCCTTTTTGCCGGGCATCCCAACCTTCATAATATTTATCCGGAATGACGAAAGGTTCATATTCCCAGCCCAGTTGCTTGCGGGCCAGGATCACTTCATCCGCACCCAGGGCGGCGCCGTGACTGGATTCCTTGCCCTGCTTATTGGGTGAGCCCCAACCAATGATGGTGTGGCAGACGATGAACGAGGGTTTGTCCGTCTTCTTGCGTGCCAGTTCAAGTGCACCCTTGACCTGTTCAGCGTCGTGTCCATCCACATCACGAATCACATGCCAGCCATAGGCTTCCATGCGTGTCGCGGTATCATCTGTAAACCAGCCTTTCACATCACCGTCGATAGAGATTTGGTTGCTGTCATAGATACAGATCAGCTTACCCAGTTCGAGGGTGCCGGCCAGTGAACAGGCCTCATGTGAAATGCCTTCCATCAGGCAGCCGTCACCTGCAGACACATAGGTGTAGTGGTCGATAATATTGATCCCGCCTCGGTTAAACTGGGCAGCCAAAGTACGTTCGGCAATAGCCATGCCCACGGCATTGGCCAGGCCCTGCCCCAGCGGGCCGGTGGTGGTTTCGACGCCAGGGGTGTCGCCATATTCCGGATGGCCGGGTGTTTTCGAGTGCAGCTGCCGGAAATTCTTGATCTCTTCCATCGACAGGTCGTAACCGCTGAGATGCAGTAAGGAATAGAGCAACATTGACCCATGGCCGTTGGACATAACAAACCGGTCCCGGTTAGGCCAATGCGGGTTTGCCGGGTTATGCTTCAGGAAATCATTCCACAGTACTTCCATGATGTCGGCCATGCCCATGGGGGCACCGGGATGACCGGATTTGGCCTTTTCAACTGCATCCATGCTGAGCGCACGAATGGCATTGGCTAGTTCACGCCTTGAAAGCATTAATTTCTCCGCTGATTGGATGGTGATATGAACGACAACAGAGCCGGATGTGTTGCAAGACTGAAGTGTCCGCCGTTTTCAACGGACTGATATTATTCTCGGTATTTCAGTCAAGACCACGGAACGTGGAATCCCCGCCAGACGCTGTTCATACAGAAACGGCGTATTTTCACCCAGTCACGCGGGATGGGCAAGTTCAAGGTGGCAAGAGTTTTATGATTTCCGCCATTTGATCGAGCAGCCCTGACTGATGAATTGCTCCTCCGGACCCTGCCCGGTTTCGGCGATCTGTTTCATCGCTTCAACAAGATCTCGTCTGGCATCCGCTGGTGCTGGTTGCATGCCACTGGCATCCAGTCTGCCCCGGTATTGCAACTCGAGGTCAGCGTTGTAGCCAAAGAAGTCTGGTGTGCAAACGGCACCGTAGGCCTTCGCAACCCCCTGTGTTTCATCGATAAGATAGGGAAAGGGATAGTCAAATTTATCGGCGATCTTTTTCATATTATCAAATGAGTCTTCCGCATAATCCTCCGGGTCATTCGCCATGATGGCGACACTCTTGATGCCGTATTTTTGCAATTCGCGTGTGTCCTCGACCAGACGTTTCTGGATGGCTCTCACATAGGGGCAGTGATTACAGATAAACATAACGAGGGTGCCTTTATCACCACGACAGTCTGACAATGACCAGTCCTTGCCGTCAGTGCCGCGCAATTTGAAATCCGGTGCCGGCAGGCCAAAATCGCATACCGGGGTTTGCATGAGCACCATAAAATCCTCCCTAAGTTTTTGACTCTAGTGTATCAAATGCAAAGGCCGTGTATTTATGGAAGTTACACGTTAGAATGCCGCGTTTTAAGCCGGATGGGCAGGAAACCCGATGATCAGGAATCATTTATTTACCTCGGAATCCGTTTCCGAAGGGCATCCCGACAAGGTAGCCGACCAGGTGTCGGATGCCGTGGTCGACGCTATTTTCAGCAAAGACCCCAAGGCCCGTATTGCCTGTGAAACCTTGGTGACAACCGGTCTGGTGGTGATCGCCGGCGAGGTGACAACCACTGCGACAATCGATATCCCCGCACTTGCCCGGGACACTATCCGTGACATTGGCTATACGAGCTCCGATATTGGTTTCGATGCCGATACCTGTGGCGTGATGGTCTCACTGGACAAACAATCTCCGGACATTGCCATGGGTGTCGATGAGGGGAATAACAAGGAACAGGGCGCCGGTGACCAGGGCCTGATGTTCGGTTACGCCTGCGATGAGACCGATACCCTGATGCCGGCACCGATTGACTTTGCCCATCGTCTGGTCCGGCGCCAATCCGAGGTGCGAAAGTCCGGGCAACTGGCCTGGCTAAGGCCCGATGCCAAGAGCCAAGTGACCTTCCGCTATGCCGAGGGCAGGCCGGTGGCCATTGATGCCGTGGTGCTTTCCACCCAGCATGATCCCGATATCAGCACGGCCGACCTGCGTGAGGCCGTGATGGAAGAGGTGATCAAACCAGTGTTGCCCGCAGAATGGCTCGACAAGGAAACGCTCTATCATATTAACCCGACCGGGCGGTTTGTGATTGGTGGTCCCATGGGGGACTGTGGATTAACCGGCCGCAAGATTATCGTTGATACCTACGGCGGGATGGCCCGTCATGGTGGCGGTGCCTTTTCCGGCAAGGACCCGACCAAGGTCGACCGTTCAGCCGCCTATGCAGCCCGGTATGTGGCCAAGAATATAGTCGCCGCTGGCCTGGCACGGTGTTGCGAGGTGCAGATTTCCTATGCCATCGGAGTTGCGGAACCCACCTCCATCAGTGTCGATTCCTTCGGTACCGGCTCGGTGAATGAGAAAAAACTGGCGGCTGCCATCCGCCACCACTTTGACCTGCGGCCCAAGGGGATTATCGCCATGCTCGATCTGTTGCGGCCAATCTACAAACCAACGGCCGCCTATGGGCATTTTGGCCGCGCTGACCTTGATTTGCCTTGGGAAAAGACCGACAGGGCCGAGAGCCTGAAGTCGGAATTGGGCAAACAGATCGCCTGAGCTATCGAGGACGGTACCGCAAACTTGAAACTCTGTTTCGGGGCGCTATACTTCGCAATCTCAGAAAAAACTGTGTCCTTGAGGAGCGTTGCGACGGGCTGACCCCGCCAGGCTCGAGAATACAGCAAGTTTCAAACGGCGCTCGCTTGATTTGGAGGAAAACCAAATGAGCGTAGTCGCTACCGATATATCCAAAGACCATCACGTTGCTGACCCGTCCCTGGCCCAATGGGGCCACAGGGAGATCCGTATTGCCGAGACTGAAATGCCCGGCCTGATGGCAATTCGCGAGGAGTACAAGGGTCAAAAGCCTCTGCAAGGAGCCCGGATTGCCGGTTCTCTGCACATGACCATTCAGACCGCGGTCCTGATCGAAACCTTGGTTGAACTGGGGGCCGAGGTCCGCTGGGCCTCTTGTAATATTTATTCCACCCAGGATCATGCCGCGGCCGCTATTGCCGATCAGTCCATTCCCGTGTTTGCCTATAAGGGCGAGTCACTGGAGGATTACTGGGAATATACCCATCGCATCATGAGTTGGCATGACGGCGGTTCGCCGAACATGATCCTCGACGATGGTGGTGACGCGACCCTGTTATTGATCCTGGGCAGCAAGGCGGAAAAGGATCCCTCCGTCATTTCCAGTCCCGGCAGCGAGGAGGAGAAATACCTGTTTGCGGCGATCAAGAAAAAGCTCGAAAGCGATAAGAATTTCTATTCGAGGACTCTCGTCTGTATCCGGGGTGTTACGGAAGAAACCACGACGGGTGTTCAGCGCTTGTACCAGATGAAGAAACAGGGCGAGATGCCTTTTCCGGCCATTAATGTCAACGATTCAGTCACTAAGTCCAAGTTCGATAACCTCTATGGCTGCCGTGAATCGCTGGTCGATGGCATTAAGCGTGCCACCGACGTCATGATTGCCGGCAAGATTGCCGTTGTGCTGGGGTATGGTGATGTTGGCAAGGGCTGTGCACAGTCACTTAGGGGTCTGGGGGCAACCGTCTGGATTACCGAGATTGATCCGATCTGTGCCCTGCAGGCCGCGATGGAAGGTTATCGTGTTGTGTCCCTTGATGATGCGGCCGAAAAAGCCGACATCTTCGTTACTGCGACCGGTAATTTCAATGTGATCCGTCGTGAACACATGCAGCATATGAAGGATCAGGCGATTGTTTGCAACATCGGTCATTTTGATAACGAGATAGATGTGGCCAGCCTCGAGCAATATGAGTGGGAAGAAATCAAACCACAGGTAGATCACGTCATCTTTCCTGACGGCAAGCGCATCATCTTGCTGGCGCGTGGTCGTCTTGTGAACCTTGGCTGTGCAACTGGTCATCCAAGTTTTGTGATGTCAAACTCTTTCACTAACCAGGTTCTGGCACAGATCGAGTTGTTTACCCGTAATGCTGATTATGAAAACGATGTCTATGTATTACCTAAGCACTTGGATGAAAAAGTGGCGCGATTGCATCTGCAGCGTATTGGCGCCAAGCTGACCCGGTTGACAGAAAAGCAGGCCGATTATATCGGCGTTAATGTGGACGGACCCTATAAATCCGATCACTATCGTTACTGATGCGGGGCTCAGACAATGTCAGTCATGGACTCCCAGAAACAGTTTACGCCGAAGTACAGCTTCGAATTTTTTCCGCCACGCACGCCGGAAGCTTTCGGGAAATTACAGACTACCAGTGAGCGCCTGAGCAGGTACCGTCCGGACTTCTTCTCCGTGACCTTTGGTGCCGGCGGCAGTACCCGCACCCGCACTTTTGAAACCGTCACGGATATTAAGGAAAAGACGGACATTGAGGCTGCCCCGCACATCTCCTGTATTGGTCAGACGATAGAGGAGATCCGCGAGGTTCTGGATCTTTACAAAAATGCCGGTATTCGCCATATAGTTGCCTTGCGTGGGGACCTGCCTTCGGGGCAGGCTAGTTATGGACCGTTGCGTTATGCAAATGAACTTGTGGAATTCATTCGCAAGGAAACCGGCGATCATTTTCATATTGAAGTAGCAGCCTATCCGGAATTTCATCCCCAGGCCCCCAGTCCGACGAAAGACCTGGAGAACTTCAAGCGGAAGATCGATGCCGGCGCTAACAGTGCAATAACCCAGTATTTTTATAATACCGAGGCATATTATCGGTTCATTGATGATTGTGAAAAGCTGGGCATTGATGTTCCAATCGTTCCTGGCGTGATGCCAATTATTAACTGCACTCAACTCGTCCGTTTTTCTGAAGCCTGTGGTGCGGATATACCACGCTGGATCCTTAAACGCCTGCAGGAATTCGGCGATGACCGGGCCTCCATACGCGCATTTGGTATTGATGTAACCACACAGATCTGTGCTGATCTGCTGGGCAATGGTGCGCCGGGTATACATATGTATACAATGAACCAGTCAGAGGCGAGCGAAGCGATTTGGGAAAACCTGATTCTCAAAAAACGCAAGAAGGAACAGAAAGAGCAGGAGAAAAAAGCCTCTGTCGGTTAGAGTTGGATTATATCCGCCGGTATACCGACGGACATCAAACCGGAGTTACCAATTTGTCTGAATATTCAGGCAGTGTGCTGGAAAAAAACCTTGCCGGGAAACCTGGCTTGTTACTGGTCGACGATGATCCTCTCATCGTAGAATCACTCGGCTTGGTTCTGCAAAAAAATTACTCACTGATCACCGCAGAAACACGCAAGCAGGCCATCAAACAGATACAGGCGTTGCCGGAATTACCGCCACTGGCACTGATTGATCTTGGCTTGCCGCCCAAGCCCCATAGTGTGGAGGAAGGATTTGCTTTAATCCATGATTTGCTGGGGTATAACCGCAATATAAAGATACTGGTTCTTTCGGGCCAGAATGAGCAGGAAAACATTCGTCATGCTTTAACGCTCGGCGCTGTGGATTTTATTCCCAAACCCTGCGACGCTACCTTGTTGCAAACCCGACTGCAGCATCAATTGATGATGGTGGAGGCCGAGCAGGAAGAAGATACCCGGGATCTGTCCACTGAACGATTACTGGGTGAGAGTCAGGCGGTTAAAACCCTGAAAAGTCTGGTTGAACAATTCGCTGACACACCATTCCCGGTGTTGATCGAAGGGGAGTCCGGCGTTGGTAAGGAACTGGTTGCCCAGAGTCTGCACAGTATGAGTAGCCGCAGCCGCTACCCTTTCCTGACATTGAACTGTGCAGCATTTACAGCGGAGTTACTGGAGGCGCAGTTGTTCGGTTATTGCAAGGGAGCATTTACCGGCGCAACAACCAATAAAGCCGGATTTTTCGAGGAGACCAGTGAGGGCAGCCTGTTTCTTGATGAGATTGGCGAATTGCCACTGGATCTGCAATCCAAGCTTTTAAGGGTATTGGAAAATGGCGAGTATTACCGTGTGGGTGAAACACGCCCACATATTTCCAATGCGCGGATCATCGCTGCCACCAATCGGGACCTGAAAGAATCAGTTCAAGCCGGGGTATTTCGCCAGGACCTCTATCACCGCCTGAGTGTGTTAACGATCAACGTACCGCCCTTGCGTGAACGGGGTGATGATCCATTGTTGTTGCTTAATCATTTCATCAAGTTTTATGCCCAGGGCGGTCCAGCTTTCGAACTTGATGAATCAGCTCTGGCCCTGTTAAAAGACTATGATTTTCCCGGCAACATTCGCGAATTAAGAAACATTGTCATCCGCCTGGGGGCAAAATATCCGGGTGAGTGCGTTAGCAAAGACCAGCTTGCCGGGGAACTGGAGCTTGCTGTGTCAGGCATGACTCACATTCAAGGACCTGATTTTGATGAAATTGCCAGAAAAGAATTACAGGACAGCGATTTTATACTGGATCAAACCCTCGGCGAATGGGAAAGACGATACATTTATATCGCCCTTGAGATGGCAAACGGAAATCTTAGCAAGGCAGCGCGGCTACTGGGCATCAACCGGACAACCCTGTACAGTCGCATGCAACGCCTAGGTATAGAGGAACAGGGATAATGTATTACCAGTATTTTGGTCTGGAACAGCCGCCGTTCCGAATCACGCCGGATACCTCCTTGTTTTATCCCGGCGGTAACCGTGGCGCGATCCTCGAAGCCCTGATTTATGCCATTGTCAATGGCGAAGGCATGATCAAGGTGGTCGGAGAGGTCGGCAGCGGCAAGACTATGTTATGCCGTATGCTGACGGTGGAATTACCTGATCATATCGAGGTAGTCTATCTTGCGAACCCGAGTCTCTCCCCGGACAACATCCTTCACGCAATTGCTTTTGAACTGAAGCTGGACGTGAAGGCCGATGATGACCGCCTGGAGGTCATGAACAAGTTGCAGAATTACCTCCTTGAGCGGCATGCCCGGAGCCAGCAGGTGGTTGTGTTTGTTGAAGAGGCTCAGGGCATGCCTGTCCAGACCCTGGAACAGATTAGGCTGTTGACTAATCTCGAAACCAATGAGAACAAGCTGTTGCAGATTGTACTATTCGGTCAGCCGGAACTCGATGAGATGATTTCCAGTCGTGACATTCGTCAGTTGAAAGAGCGCATCACCTACAGTTTTAATCTGGGACCGCTTAATGCCGAAGAGATCAAGGACTATATCAATACCCGGATCCGGGCCTGTGGTTGCCGTTCCGGTGATCTCTTTACCAGGCCGGCTATTCAGCAGATCAGCAGATACTCGAATGGTCTGTTACGACGCATCAATATTCTCTCGGACAAATCATTGTTGGCCAGCTATGCAGCCAATGATCGGAGCGTCAAGCCACGCCATGTCAAACTGGCAGCGCGTGATACTGAATTTATCACGCCCTGGCAAAGGTATCGTCTGCCCATATTTGTTCTGGCCACACTGGTAATAATGGCCATCTTGGTATTTTTAACGCCACTGGGCCAGACAGTGACGGGTCTGATGAAAGCGACCCCGGTATCGATCACTGTTCCAAAAGACACTGACCTGGTGATTGACCCAGCAAGAACAGATATCCCATTAGAATTGGGCAATGAGGCAAGCTCTGCACCCGAAGAGCCACAACCTGAGGCCGGGCAGGCAGCCACCAGCATGCTGGCAGACGATCTTGCAATTGAGCCCCCTGAACTACCTGCCAAGGAGGCGCCAGATGAGCAGGAAATTCTCGAATCCATCCTCAAAGATTATTCTGCACGCTACCTGGCTTTTGATGAGATCATGAATGAGCAGGATGCCGAGTTATTTATCCAGCAAATCAAATCCCGCCTGCCGGAGTCAGTCTACCTGGGACAACCAGAGTTACCCTGCCGACGATGCCCTCTGATTGTTTACCGTCCCGTGAAATCTGACGAAAATCTATAGTCGTCAGTTATTTATATAAACTATATAATCTGATAATGTAATGTTGGGGGTGTTTGTAAAGCAGCTAACGGAGGCGGTTTGCGTGATGAATAAATATCTAAAAATCAATAGCTTGGTATTGCTATTGCTGATCTCGTCCTGTTCGCTGATAGAGCCCAAGCCGTTTGAAATCTCGCCCGGCCATATCCAGGATCAGCCGGCCCCGCCTGGCGAAATTCCGGAACTGGTCGACGCAGTCCCCCCGGCCCTGCCTGAACCGTCGCCGCCTGTGGCGCTGGAGAAATACACAGTTGTGGTGAACGAAGTGCCGGTCAAGGAGCTGCTGTTTGCCCTCGCCCGCGACTCAAAGGTCAATGTCGATATCGATCCCGGGATCCGTGGTGTCGTGACCCTGAACGCTGTTGACCAGACCTTCCCGCAGATCCTCGAGCGGATCAGTCAGCAGGTGGATCTGCGTTATGAATTCCAGGGCGTCAATCTCCTGGTAATGCCGGACAAGCCTTACCTCAAGGCTTACAAGATTGGCTACATCAATATGAGCCGGGAGACGTCCAGTGATGTCGCCATCGCAACCCAGATTGCAACGACCGGTGGCGGATTTCAGGCCGGTGGGGGTACGACCGGTGGTGGCGCCGGGGGGGGAGATAATAATTCCACCACAACGATAAAAAATACCTCGAATAACTTATTCTGGGGAAACCTGGTCAATAACGTTCAGGCCATTCTGGAGCAGTCAACCGGAAGTGCCGGCGGTGAGGCTTCCGCCGATGTCGAGATTTCCAACAGCGTCATCCCCAATCCCGAAACCGGTATACTGACTGTGCGTGCAACCCACCGCCAGCATGCCGAGGTCCAGGTGTATATCGATGCCGCCATGGAAAGCGCACATCGCCAGGTATTGATCCAGGCCACGATTCTGGAAGTGCTCCTGACCGATGATTACCAGGCAGGCGTCGACTGGAGTTTCCTGGATGACACAGGCATTAGTGTGATTTCAACTACGGCAGGGGGTCCATTGACCGGTGAGGTTGCTTCATTTGTACTCGAATATTTCGACGCAGGTGTTGATGGTGAAGACACCGTTGACGCAACCTTGACCCTGCTTGAGGAATTCGGCGATATAAATGTCCTCTCCAGTCCCCAGATCATGGCCCTGAATAACCAGACCGCTATCCTCAAGGTGGTTGAGAATGATGTCTTTTTTACGATCGAGTCTGATACCACTCAGTCACAAACCAGTGCAGTCACCACTTTTACAACGACCATCAACACGGTTCCAGTGGGTATCGTGATGTCGGTAACGCCGCAGATAAATGACAATGACAGTATCATGCTCAACATCAGGCCGACCATTTCCAGGATTGTGCGTAGGGTAAATGATCCCAATCCCTCCTTGACTACTGAGCAGAACTTAATCCCCGTAATTAATGTTCGTGAAATGGAGTCGCTGTTAAGATTGAGCAACGGACAGATCGCCGTACTTGGTGGTCTGATTGAAAATCAGGAAAGAGACAGCGTAAACAGCATTCCAGGCCTTTCCATGCTCCCGTTTGTTGGTGAGGCCTTTAAAACAACTGTCAAGGAATATCAGAAATCTGAGCTCATCATCTTTCTGAGGCCAGTGATTATTAATAACCCGACTGTGGATTCAGATCTTGATTTCTACAAGCCGTTCCTCGATAGCCGGCGCCAGTCATCCGGATCTGAATCAGGAGCAGGTTCCCGGTGAGTCTCTTAATGGATGCCTTGAAAAAGGCGGAGCGGGAGAAAAAAGAAGCAGCCAAACGTTTAAAGGAGTCACAGGAAAGGTCCGGTATGGATCTCACCCTGGAAGAAGCACCACCCCGACCTGAAGCAGAGACAGAGGACAACACGGAGAGTCAACAGCCGGAAATAACCGCTGATCAACCGGAACAACAAGAGGGATCTGCCGGTGATCTCTCCCTTTCACCGATCGAAGACGAGATTGATACCGAGGCCCCGACCCAGAAGATTGATCTATCAAAAATGAAGGACCCCGGTACGTCCGGGCTTTCACTTGAAGATAAAAATGATTTGACGCTTGATCAACCGGATCTGGTGGAGCCGGTTGAGGATGAGGAAACCGGCCCCGAAGAACCTGTCTTTGCTGTCAATTCACTTTCCACGGAAGAGGATTATATCTCCCCGCTGGAAGATTCCGGCCTGCATGAATTGCCGGAACAAACCCTTGAAGACAGCGGCATCTTTACCCACTCACTTGATGAAGGCAAGACTCTGCAGTCAGCCCTTTCGGCAGAAGAGCTGGCCAGGGACATGGGCGAAGACCCGAATGCGCCCTTGCCGGTAGCCGCACAAACGGTGTTTGATGCCTCTGCCGGCCAGAGCAGCAAGCGACAATTTACGGAATGGTTTTTATTTGTGGCCTGTTTTGCGGTTTTGATCGTTGCTGGCAGTATTTTTTACTATCTGAAAACAACGCCTGACATCTCGCCTCCGATCCGCCCGCAAATGGCAGAGACCGAGACTGCTACAGTCGAACAGATTACAGAACAAGCACAAGTATCTTCGAATGTATCCGGTGAATTTACTAGTACCGAGACAGGACAGGAAATAGTGCTGGATGAATCTGCAGCACAGACAGCCGGCATCGGGATACCTGAAAAACCTGACGCCACAGAGGCTGCTGATAAAGAAACCATCGCCTTGCGACAATCTTTGCCAGAGCCCAAACAAGGACAGGAAAATATTTTACCGAACGAAATCAGGGTTGAACCGAGGGTGTTACAAATCAGTCGCAGCCGTGCTGTGCGTGAGAGTGATTTACTGGTGCATGATGCTTACGCCGACTATAAAGCCGGAAATTTTGACTCTGCGGCAGCAGCCTACCAGAAAGTACTGATTACCCATCCTGAAAACCGCGATGCACTCCTTGGCCTGGCTGCCATAGCGCAGAACAGGGGTAACCAGCAGCAGGCAAATCAGTACTACCTACGTGTTCTTAGGAATTATCCTTCTGATGTGATTGCCAAGGCCGCTCTGCTTGCATCAACCAATAGCAAGGAATCAGCCTTAGAAAATGAAAGCTTGTTAAAATCCATGATCAGCAATTCACCGGACACGGCTGATTTACATTTTATCCTTGGCAACGTATTTGCCAGTACTTCCCGCTGGAACGATGCGCAACAATCCTTCTTTGAAGCATTCAGGCTGGATAATGAAAATGCAAACTATGCTTATAATCTTGCAGTCAGCCTGGATCATCTCGGCAAGGCGCAGGCTGCCTTGCAATATTACCGTCTGGCAATGGAGCTGGCCGAATCCTCTTCAGTAAGACTGAACACCAACGTACTTGCCTCCAGAATTGCTGCGCTCTCTGATTTTTCGCAGGATCAATAACAATGGCGAAATCAAACAAGAAACATCTACGTCTGGGTGAAATACTTGTACAGCAAGGTGTTACCACGCCGGATCAGATTGAGATAGCATTAACCGAGCAAAAGAAAAGCAAGGAAAAGCTGGGCAAGATTCTGGTGCGCCTCGGCTTTGCTACAGAAGCCATCATTCGTGATGTTATCGGCGGTGTCATTGGCCAGGAAAGTGTTAACCTTGATTATGCCGTTCCCGACAGCGAGGCCGTGAGACTGATCCCGAAAAACCTTGCCAGACGATTGCATGTCCTGCCCCTTACCTACGACAATACAGCAAAGACACTGACGGTAGCCATGACGGATACCTTCAACGTCGTTGTGCTGGACCAGATTAGCGTCCAGGTAGGCCGTGAGATTGAACTGGTTCCTGTGCTCGCCGGCGAGGCCGAAATTGAAAAGGCCATCGACCAATTTTACGGATTTGAATTATCGGTTGATGGCATCCTGAATGAAATTGAAACCGGTGAAATCGACTACCAGAGCCTTGATTCGGAAACGGACGAATACAGTCAGCCGGTAGTACGATTGGTTAATGCATTGTTATCTGATGCGGTAAAGCGTGGGGCATCAGATATTCACTTTGAACCGGAAGAAGGATTCCTGCGTTTCCGTTATCGTATTGATGGCGTACTTCGACAGATACGTAGTATCCACAAAGACTACTGGTCTGCCATTGCAGTCCGCCTGAAAGTGATGTCGGGCATGGATATCGCTGAAACACGTGCACCACAGGATGGTCGAATTTCTCTTTCACTCTCAGGACGTATTGTCGATTTTCGCGTATCCACCTTGCCGACAGTGCACGGTGAAAATATTGTCCTCCGGGTACTGGATCGGCAAAAAGGCATTGTTGCACTGGACAAACTGGGCCTTAAGGATGATGCGCTGAATACTCTGAAGATCATGGTCGGCCGACCAGAAGGTATCATCCTCGTCACCGGGCCCACAGGGAGTGGTAAAACCACAACGCTCTATTCCATCCTCAATTACCTGAATGAGGAAAACGTCAACATCATGACCCTGGAAGACCCGGTAGAATATCCGACCAGCATGATCCGCCAGACTTCGGCTAGCGAAACTTCGCGCCTGGATTTTGCCAGTGGTATCCGTTCCATGATGCGTCAGGACCCCGACATTATCCTGGTCGGTGAGATTCGGGATGAGGACACAGCAAGTATGGCACTGCGCGCCGCCATGACCGGTCATCAGGTGTTTTCCACCCTGCACACCAATTCGGCTCTTGGTGCCATTCCCCGATTGCTGGATATCGGTGTCCAGGCCGATATCCTCGCCGGTAATATCATTGGTGTGCTCGCCCAGCGCCTGGTCAGGAAACTGTGCGATGCCTGCAAGGAATCCTACCAGATGAGTGACCTGGAAAGGACACTTCTGAACCTGAAATCCACAGACAGGCAGCAGGATATTTTCCGGGCCAAGGGCTGCCAGCAGTGTGATGGTCAGGGTTACCGTGGTCGATTGGCTATACTGGAAATACTGCACTTTGACGCAGACATGGATGAACTCATTGCCCGGCGAGGCACCCAGCGAGAACTCATGCGCGCGGCCTTGTCCAAGGGTTTCAAGACACTGGCTGATTCCGGCTCTGACCGGGTCCTGGATGGCTCAACATCACTTGAAGAAGTTTCCCGTGTAATTGATCTGACTGGACGTATAACACACAAATAACTAATGGAAGCATTTCAATACAAAGCGGTTGATGACCAGGGCCGGATGACCGTCGGCAAGATCGACGCTGTCAATATTGCAGATCTGGAGACGCGCCTCGACAGGATGGGCCTTGACCTGGTCAATTATAAAGACCTTGGGCCGACTGGACCAAAAATTACCGGCGTTGGTGTTTCGCGTCGTGACCTCATCACATTTTGTTTCCATCTTGAACAAACCAGTCGTGCCGGTGTGCCGATTCTGGAGAGCCTCGAAGACCTGCGTGACAGTAGTGATAACCCCAGGCTGCGCGAAGTCATTGCAGCGATGATTGATTCCATCGAGGGTGGGCAAACACTATCCCAGGCAATGCGTAATTACCCTGCGGTCTTCGACAGCATATTTTGCAATCTGGTCAGCGCGGGTGAACAGTCAGGTGAAATTGCCCAAGTATTTTATCAGCTGGGCGAGAACCTGAAATGGCAGGACGAGCAAGCAGCCCAGACCAAGAAACTTCTCATCTATCCGGCATTCGTTGGTACAATTGTCATAGCCGTTGTTTTCTTCCTGATGGTCTACCTGGTGCCGGAATTGCTCCGCTTTGTAAAAACCATGGGCCAGGAGCTGCCCATGCACACCAAGATTCTCATCGTGGTTTCCAATGCCTTTGTCCAATACTGGTATCTGTTTGTCCTGATCCCGGTGCTGGTGGTTGCCGGACTGATCATTGCAGTAAGGGTTAACGAAACTGCAAGGTATCAATATGATGCCTTCAAACTAAAAATACCGATTATCGGCCCGATACTTCGAAAAATCATCCTGACTCGCTTGACCAGCTTTTTTGCCATGATGTATGCATCTGGCATTACCATCATCGAGTGCATTCGTACCGGTGAACAGATAGTAGGTAACAAGGTAATAGAGCAGGCAATGCACCAGGTTGGTCAGCACATTGCCGATGGCGCAACACTGAGTACCAGCTTTGAAAGAACAGAACTATTTCCACCTCTGGTATTAAGAATGATACGTGTTGGTGAGAATACCGGAGCCCTTGAGGAATCATTGATCAATATCAGCTACTTTTACACCCGCGATATCAAGGAATCGATTGAAAAATTGCAATCCATGATTGAGCCTACGATGACAGTTGTCCTTGGTGCAATTATTGGCTGGGTTATGTTATCTGTCCTAGGACCTATTTATGATCTCATCACTAAAGTCAAAATTTGATACGGGCGATCGTAGGGCAATCCTGCTGAGCTCGACCAAGCTTTTTGTTTACCTCTGGACAGGCGGCAAGCTTGGTCGAACCTATATGTTTGACGTTACCGACCAGGGCCGGGCATTTTTTGACCATTACATTAAGGAATCCGAGCTTCTAGAAACCTATTTCGTGGTTGATATTGTCGAGGAAGAATATCGCCAAGAAACGATACCTCATGTATTTGGTGGCGATCGCCGGGCGGTCATAAAGCGCAAAAAGGAGCGACTGTTCCGTGACACATCCTATTTTTATGCTGAGATACAGGGTCGGATCGAAGAAGGCAGACGGGATGACCGGGTTCTATTTACAGCATTAACCAATCAGGAAATTATTCAGCCCTGGGTTGATATTCTTTTGGAAAACAAGGTTCCGCTTGCAGGAATTTATTCCATTCCACAGATTACCTCGTTATTACTCGACAAGCTGCCCGAGCCCTCGGATCACATGTTGATAGTCAGCATGCAGAGCATTACAGGCCTCAGGCAGACATTTTTTCACAAAAAGGAACTTAAAATCAGCCGCCTGGTTGATCTGCCGCGCTACGGGACATCGCCCTATGCACCGATCATCCGCGAAGAGGTTGATGTCATTACCCGGTATCTTAACAGCCTGCGCCTCATTGACAGCGAGAAACCATACGATGTTTATTTCCTGGCTGACAATAGACTGCTGAGTGAGATCAAAAATGAGTTGGATGAGTCTGCTTCGGTTAACTATCACTTTGTAAATCTGAATACCTTTGGCAGAGACTGCGGTCTTGAAATTGAAACAGCCAATCCGTTCAGTGAAAAACTGTTTATTTATCACCTGCTGAAAGAGAGGCCCGGTAATTACTACGCCCATAAAAACGAAACGCATTATTATCGTATGTCACGCATCAGGGGCGCGATGTATGCCACCAGCGTCTTCATTGTTCTCGCCAGCCTAATCTGGGGCAGTATTAATCTCACAATAGGTCTGAGTTACAGAAAACAGGCAGAATTGTCCCAGAAACAATACCAGTATTACAGTGAACGGCTGAAAGAGGCACGCAAAGAACTTGCTCCGAGTCCGGTCAGCCCCTATGACCTTAAAACACTGGTGGATATGGCAGACACACTAAAAAAATACAATACAGATCCTGCCGATATCTTCCGGGTTATCAGTAGTGGACTGGTCCGGTTTCCACAGATTGAACTGACCAATATCACCTGGAATTCATCCAGTAAACCTGCAATCCAGGAAAACACCGTTGCCACCGGAGATCTCGGACGTGGTTTGGCAGGTTATAGCACACTTGAAGTTAATAGCTCGGATTACAAGTATTTCCAGAATATTTATCTCGATGGTTATCTAGCGTCCTTCGATGGCAACTATCGCAAGGCCATAGCAACGATAAACAATTTTGTTGAGTCACTAAGAGGCATTGATGCGGTTGAGGATGTGGCTGTGATCAAGCTGCCATTAGACACCGGGTCAGATAATCCCCTGAGTGGTGATACCAGTAATGAAGCTCTGGAAGCTAATTTTTCGGTCAGGCTGGTAATGGGGGTCATGCCAAATGGATAGGGGCATGGATGTTTCAGTTCTCAAGGGCGCAGCTATTGTGTTTGTCATTAGTCTTTTGTTCAGTTCTGGCCTCCTGTGGAGCGGGTGGTATTTCAAGGATGAAATGCTGAATACTTACAATAGGGCGAAAGCCCAACAAAAAAGTGTAGCAAGCAGCTATGTTTCCATTGACGAGGAGAAAAGACTGGTCAGGGAATATCTGCCACTATTCAAGAATCTCCACACGAATGGAGTATTTGGTCAGGAACGTAGACTTAATTGGCTGGAAACACTGCGCAGTACAGGTGAAAAGCTGAAACTCCCGGGGTTGCGCTACGAAATTGATTCACAAGATCTCTATGTTCCTGATTACACTGTCAATAGTGGAACCTTCAAAATATACGCCAGCCAGATGATATTGAATATGGAACTAGTTCACGAAATTGATTTACTTGATCTGCTAGATAACCTTGATCGGAGGGCACAGGGGATTTATAACATTAAATCATGTGAACTGATCCGGTCACCAAAGGAAGTTTCCCAGGAAAAATTAGATTCATATGTAAATGCAGATTGCAAGCTTATGTGGTTTAACATCAAGAAATCTGACGGTAGAACAATAGATATCTAGATAATGAAAAAAGGCAAACACATCATTATATTCCTGGCAGGTAGCCTTTTTGTTACCTTGCTTCCAGCCAGGGATTTATCTGCCCAAGAGAACATCGGTCGCCTGTTCATGACACCGGAAGAGAGGAGAACGCTGGATCTGTTACGGAACCAGGAAGATCGCACGACTATTACCGTTCCAAGTCTTGCCATTGAAGATGATCCTGACGAGGTGGTGGATGAACAAATAACCGGTATAACGGTTGACGGAATTGTTTATAGGAAAAACGGTAAGAGCACGGCCTGGGTCAATGATGGAAATACCTACGAAGGAGACCTTTCTACCCAGTATCTTGACATCAACCCGGCGCATATCAGCCCCGGTGGCGTAAAGATAAAAGTCATGAATAACGATAAATCCAGGTTAATCAGGATGGAAACCGGGCAAACCTATGATCCCGTAAAGGATGAAGTTGTTGACCCGGTAAAGTACAAATAACCCCCTCCCGCTTAATCACACCTGAATATTGTGGGATAGTTCAATATGAAAAAACCTGTGCCACAAAAACAAAAAGGTGCCGTATTACTTGCTACTACACTTATCTTGATACTGGGCTCTGCCTGGTTATTGATTATCAACCTAAACAACAATGCCAGGCGTTTTGCAAATTACGAAGAAAGCATGCAAGTGCTCAGGGAAGCAAAACAGGCCCTGATTGCCTACGCGGTTAACTATTACGAATCCAATCCTGGCCATTTTGGTTTTTTACCTTGCCCGGATTCAAGTACCACTGGTGAGGAAGGTAACCAGGAAGCTCCCTGTGGGGCACAATATGTCAATGCCATGGGTAAGTTTCCCTGGCAAGCGCTGGATCTTCCCCCACTCAAGGATGCTTATGGTCAATGCCTGTGGTATGCCGTCTCTGGTGCGGTCAAGGGAGGTAGCAGCCGCTCTGAAATGTTAAATGAAGATACCCATGGCACATTCCAGATCATGGATTCGGATGGCGTTACGGTAGTTGCCGGAGCCACCCCCAGGGAAAGGCCGGTAGCCGTTATTTTCGCCCCGGGACGTTCCATAAATAACCAGACGCGAACCGATAGCAACGGGGCCATTTGCGAAGGAAATGAAGCGGTAAACTATGTGGCGAGTAATTATCTTGATGCCGAGGTACCGTCAAACCCCCTGTCGGGTATCAGGAATTATGTTGTAAGTTCCACAGTGGATACGGTAGATCAGTTCATAATGACAGACGATCCGGAAAGTGAGGATTTCAATGATCTGATGCTTTACATCACAATTGATGAGATCTTTGATGCCATCAAGCAACGTAACGATTTTGCAGAAAAGCTTTACGACGAGGCTGCCTTGAATAATCTCACTTATCGGGTAGCGGAATGTATTGCCGGCTATGGCCAGTACCATGCCGACAACCATGATGATGATGGCGATGGGGATTACAATCGCAGCCTGCCTTGGCCTGCACGTTTCGATTTTGCGGATGACGACAATCGTTACCGGTATGAAACTGAATATTATGATATCGATAATAGTTCACTGCTCATGGGGAGAGTACCCATAGATATCAGCAACAGCAACGATGAGATATATAATGGCTGCAGTTCGCCGCATACCTGTTTACCTCCGGCTGATAGACTCATAGACTCCAGTACGTCGCCTTATTCGGGGTTTTGCAAGGCATTTTGGCTGGTGTATTCGGATAACCCGATTGGTCTATCTGCCGCAGATGAGTTGATTGACTTATGGAGTAACTGGAAAGACCATTTATTCTATATTGTGTCGGAGGAATACGAGCCACAGCCCATGGGCGGGGATACAGATGCCTGCCTTGACACTACTCAATCACCAGACGAAATCGAAGAGAGATGTATTACAATAAATGTGCCATTCACTTATCCGCCGAATGACCAGTCATTGAACATGACAATGGTGGCTGCAATAGTTATTTTCTCTAATGAGACTTTACCATCGTTATCACAGTCAAGATCGGCACCACCGATCGATACCGATGACAAGCAGGATCCTGCCTCGAATCTGGAAGACCGGAATATCATCCCCTATACGACTTCTGATATAGGGATAGACACAGAGTTTTCCAGTAATCAAGTCAGTGCTACTTTTAATGATATTCTTTATTGCATCAATGAAGATACGGATGAAACGTCGATTGGCGGACCACCGCCGTTCAAGGCGGGCAGATGCCCGATGAATCCATAACAACATGATTCAAAAGAACAAAAGTCCTGGTAGTCATGGTTTTACCCTGATAGAACTTGCTATCGTGTTGTTCATTGTCAGCCTGTTACTAGGCGGCCTGCTTATGCCCTATGCGACCAGTGTCGAACAACGGGAGCGTGAGGATACAGCCGAGATCCTGGAGGACATCAAGGAAGCTCTGTATGGACACGCATTGGTTAATGGTTACCTTCCTTGCCCGGACTGCGAGACAGGCCAGGCCTGTGCGGCCGGTACACCAGATGACGGGATAGAAGACAGAAATGGCAACCTGTGTTCAGTAACGCTTTCTGCTCAAAATACCTACACAGGGAATCTGCCCTGGGCCACGCTCGGTGTTCCCCAGTTTGATGCCTGGGAAAAACCATTCACCTACAGTGTGACCAATACTTTTTCAAATGACGCGGTTCCTTTTACCCTGACGGATACCGGGACGATTGACATACTCGATCAGGACGCCGCCGCCACGGCCCGGATAGCACAGGGAATTCCCGCTATCGTAGTTTCCCACGGCAAGGATCATTATGTGCCCGCGCAAAGTGCCGACCAGGTAGAAAACTACGAGCGCAATGCGAACATATTTGGCACAACCAATAGTATCCTTACAGCGTATTCAGGTGATAATGCCGGTGAATTTGTCTTTACCGATTACAGGCTCTTGGGGGGTAATATTGATTACGACGACATGATGATCTGGATTTCCCCGTTTGTCCTCAAAAACCGGATGATTGCCGCAGGTCAACTGCCCTGATTCAGGGACCGTGACTTCTCCAGCCTGAAGCATACCTTGCCATCTGAATTATGTTTCAGTTTCAACTCATAACCCAGTGTTCCGGCCTGCTTGGATGCCTGTAACAGGCCAATACCCAGACCATTGTTTGATTTAACCGGTTCCTGAAACAGCCTGTCGACAAGTTCTTTGGGTATGGCCTGGCCGCTATCCTCTACTTCAATAGAAATTCCTTTATCGTTTCCCTGCAGGGTAACGGTAATATCGATTTCCGGATCAAGTTTGCGTTTGTTTATAGCATTTTCAACGAGGTTTTCACTGACACTATCAAATAAATCAAAAGGGATACGAAGATCACTGTTGATATTATCTTTGAACTGAATATCAAACGACCTGTAATGATTCATGAACTCATTCCACCAGTCTCTGAGATAGATTTCGTCCGCGATAAGTTGTTCGGGTGATTGTAACTTGTTGACTGCTTGTTCCAGGCGCTGTATGAAATAAGGAAACTGCTTTTTCAGTATCAACAATGACCTGGCATCTCTTTCGTCTGTATCAGCTTGCAAAATTGTTACCATGGAATGCATGGACTGCAAGAGGTTCTTGATGTCATGGGTAATCCTGGCACCGGTCTCAAATATGGCCTGAAGATGTGCCTGCTTGGCAAGTTCAATCTCATTCAACTTGGCCTGATAGAAATATTCAATCAGACGGATTAATAATTTGCAATGTATCAGGACGGCCCCGCCTACTCGTATATGCGTGTAAATCTCAATAGGCTTATTACTGATATCCAGGCTAATCCTGTGGCTGGATTTTTTCCCCTTTAGCTGATTATTCCAGTAGGTACCGGATATCCAGTCCAGTGTAAGCAGCTTTTCTATGGCCACGTCCAGGTATTCCTCAGCAGAATCATGTTGATCCTTGAGCGCGGAAAGTTCATCTAGCCAGGTTTCAAACGGGGTCCCGATACTGAGCAGTGATTTGGTCCAGATCTGGGAAAATCCACTGAGCCCGATATTTGCAGAAAGCAACCAGCTGATAAAAAGCAGGAATAGACCAATCGCCAGGAGAATCCGGATCAGTGCCGTGACATAATCGGTGCCGGCAGAATACATGATGACAAGACTGCCGAGCGCAATCAAACTCACCAGTAATGAAGTAGTGATCGCATATATGATGTCAACTGGAACCGGTGATCGTTTTGCAGGTTTGAATAACGGCAATAAAACCGGGACTAGTAGCAAGAGATAGTTCAGTGATGAAATACCCTTGGGCAGGGTGGCAATCGTGAACATCATGGGCAGGCAGATAAGAAGTATCTCGGAGAACAGAAATACCATGACGATATAGTAAACAAAACGCTCGGCACGGCTGTTGACAACGCGTCCTCCAACGATGCCCAGTACCAGTACCAGCCAGACAAAGACAAGCCACCAGTTGATAAAATAGACAAACAGGAAACTCAGCAGAATAAGTAACAGGCTGTTATACCAGCTATAACGTTCTTCAGTCCTTTCTAAGGGTTGCCAGAGGAGAAAAAAGCCCAGGTGAATGAGAAACAGCGCCCGTGAGAGCAGACTGCCGAAATCAATCCAGATCGCAAGATGCAGACTGGCCAGCATTGCTGCCAGTAACAGGTAATCTCGACGATCACTGACGAATCTGAAGAGACTGGTCATCTGAGAGAGAAGTCTTTTTAAGCATATATAGTATATTATTTACAGTTGTTTTGATATTTACCGGGATCACTAATGAAATATCCTGTCTGGGCCATTGCCCGTTACAGTTTGCTGGAAGCGGTAAGGAGTCATATTTTCCTGCTCGTATTACCGGGCGTGATAATTCTTTTCGGCATCTCGCAATTCGTTGGTGAACTGGCCGTCACAGAATCCAGGGAAATTCAGGCTGCAATAACCGCTTATATAATTCGAGTCCTTGCCGTATTTATTATATGCCTATTTGTTGTTTTATCCTGTTTGCGGGAATTTAATGAAAAGACCGTTGATATCATTTTTGCATTACCGGTTCCACGATATGTTTATTACCTGGGCAAACTGTTCGGTTTCTCAGGCCTTGTTGTTATAGTAGCCGTGTTATTCTCGTTACCACTTTTTCTTTATGCAGATATGATGCCAGTAGTTTATTGGTCAATATCACTGGTCTGTGAGTTATTTATTATGATGAGCCTCAGCCTGCTGTTTTTACTGACTCTTGGAAATGCCACAGTGACTCTGAGCCTGATCTTTGCATTCTACGTTTTGTCACGAACCATAAATTCAATCCAGTTAATAGCGGCCAGCCCTGTTATAGAAGCATCAACTTTTTCACAACATTTAATTACCGGTATCATTGATATTATTGCCTTTCTATTGCCGGATTTTTCCCGCTTTGCCCAAACGGCATGGTTAATGACGGGTTCAGTCGTTATCAACGATATAAGTTTTGTATTTTTGCAGACGATGGTCTATGTGGTGTTATTATCAGCCGCAGCACTGTTTGATCTCTATCGAAAGGAATTCTAGTGTTTCATAGATTCAGTCGCTCGGGTTTATTTACCCGTTCTACCCAACGGCCCGTATCCAGCGTTCCCGGAACGGTGTTACTGGTCTTGTTGCTTGCCGTGGGTCTGCAGTTCGTCTTGCATGGTTATTATGTTAAGAGGGATGTGGTCGGTAAATCGCTTACGCCGGCACCATCTGAACTCCATGCCAGCATGCTGGGCTTGGGAGACAATATCGCGATCGCCAAGATACTGATGCTTTGGTTGCAGGCTTTTGATAATCAACCGGGTCTGAGCATACCGCTTGCTAGACTTGACTACGGGAGGGTAACAGGCTGGCTGCAACTGATACTTGATCTGGATCCGCGGGGTCAATACCCGTTATTTGCCGCGGCACGCATCTATGCCGGTATTCAGGACGAGGAAAAACAACGCCAGATGCTTGGCTTTGTATACCAGAATTTTTTCGAGGATCCTAACCATCGATGGCCGGCCCTGGCGCACGCCGTGTACATAGCCAAACATCGCCTGAATGATATGCCATTAGCCTTAAAATATGCCGAGGCAATGGCAGATAATGTAACCCGGAAAGATGTACCCTTCTGGGTCAAGCAGATGCACATTTATGTACTCGAAGACATGGGTGAACTGGAAGCGGCAAGGATTCTGCTGGGCGGGCTCATCGAGAGTAACGCCATCAGGGATCCAAATGAGCTCGAGTTCCTGCGTTCACGGCTCAGGGCTCTGGAGGAAAAGACCGAGGAGGAGCAGGGACCGGAGCCTGGCGATGTTTAATAAAAAGTGTCGAGATTTCGACACACTGATGAAAGCTCGTCAGTTTTTCCCGTGTTCACCCTGAGATTAAATTATTAAAGTTAATAAATACAGATAGTTATTGGTTTGGCATGGAAAATGCGGGATGACTGGCAGAGAAAACGCTGAGGTGTATTGAGATGACAACAATGAAAAGACAATCTGGTTTTACCCTGGTCGAAATTGCCATCGTACTGGTTATCGTTGGCCTGTTGCTCGGAGGCATATTGAAGGGCCAGGAATTGATCAACAGTGCCCGAGTCCGCAACCTGGCGGATCAGAACGCCGCGGTTCAGGCTGCCTACTATGGTTTCATCGACCGCTATCGGCAGATTCCCGGGGATTGGCCGGCGGCTGCAGCGACCACCGGAATCGGGGTGACTGTTGTCAGTCCGACTTCAGCCAATGCCGGTAATGGTCGTATCGATGACGGTGACTGGGACGAGGCCTCCGGAGTCTGGGAACAGCTGGCCGGTGCCGGTTTCATCGCCGGTAATTACAGTGGTGGCGGTACTGCCGCAAACTACACTGACGGTACCCGTGCGCCCGTGAATGCATTTAATGGTTCGGTATTACTTGGTCGCATGGACCAGTACCAGGACAATGGCACCGCCGTTGAGCGCCTGGCCTTTTCCTTCGGTAACCAGATCCCGGCCAAGATCCTGCGTGAGCTGGATGTGAAGCTGGATGATGGTCGGCCACTGACCGGTATTCTAAGGGTATCGGGGACGGCCACCGGTGGTTGGGCCACCATGTTTACCTCTGTTGCTGCCTGTACTACCGGTACGGCCCCGAATATAGAATGGGACGTGGCCACGGACTCACAGGATTGTGGTGCAGTCTCGCTCTATTAATCCTGTTTGATAAGCAAACATTAAAAAGGCCCGCATTAACGCGGGCCTTTTTCTTCAAAGTTGCTGAAAGATAGAATCGATGACTGATCCTGTAATTGATATCAATGCCGTGTCCAAGTCCTATGGGCGAAAACAGGTCCTTTCGGATATCAGTCTTTCTATCTGTGAAGGTGAATACATCGGTCTCGTGGGTCTGAACGGTGCCGGCAAAACAACCCTGATTAAATGTCTGCTGGATTTCTGTGCCCTGGACAATGGCCAAATTCGTATCTTCGGTCGTGAACATCGGAATACTGAATCCAGGAAATCGCTGGTTTTTTTGCCGGAGAAGTTTATTCCACCCTATTTCCTGAAAGGTAATGATTTTCTCAAATACATGGCTGCACTTTATCAGATTAATGTTGACAAGGAATTAATTGATTCATTGTTACAGGTGATGGATCTGGATGCAGAGTCACTGGATCAGCCGGTCTACAAATATTCGAAAGGTATGTCACAGAAACTGGGTTTAATAGCCAGCCTCATGACCGGGAGGCAGTTACTGGTTTACGACGAACCCATGAGTGGTCTGGATCCCAGAGCCAGGGCACGTTTAAAAAAGCATTTGCTATCACTCAAGTCTGCCGGGCAAACCCTGTTTTATTCTTCCCATTTGCTCGAAGACGTGAGAGTTATGTGTGATCGTCTTGTCATTCTGCATTACGGTCAGGTTCGTTTTTTTGGCACATTGGATGAATGTATAAAATCATTTACTGCAAAAGATCTGGAAGAGGCCTACTTACATTGCATCGACCAATGATCTAGTCGAGCAAATCCCTGAGGCAGTTACTGGTGCGTGATTGAATCCCCGCGTATTTACTTTCTCTTGGACCGGCAATATTCAGTACCTTGATCCGGTTTGCCGACAACCAGTCATAAAATACGGAACTATCCACCGGTCTATTCAGGTCTACCAGAAGTAATGGTCGCCCCAGCTCATTCGCAATCAGGGTGGTCTTTAATGTCCCTCCGGAAATTTCACCTATGGTTAATATCAACGTCCCGTCCGAGTCTCTGACATTTAATCTGGTCCGGGTGACATAATCGGCCTCCCTCGTTTCAGTCAGCCTGTAGTGTGATGGAATTTGCCCGTCCTCGGCCTTTCTTCCTGCGGGACACCAGCCGCCATGATCAATACCAAGCTCAATCGCTACATTGAGGGCAGCACGGTCAACACCTGTTTGGCCACCCGATATGATTTTTCCGGGTCTGTACATAAGTCAGATGTTGCCTGGCTACAACTGGCGGGAGGTCAAGTCAATCACTTTCCCAATGGTCAACCCCTGTACCAGTATTGAAAAGATGACTACAAAATAGGTGATGCTGAGTATCAGCTCACGTTCGCTACCTTCCGGAAGAGAAAGTGCCAGGGCGACTGATATGCCACCGCGGAGACCTCCCCATGTGAGAATTTTTACGCTATGTGGGCTGAATTCCCGATAACGTTGCAGGATTTTCACGGGAATACTCACACTGATAAAACGGGCAAGCAGCACAACCAGCACTGCGAGCATGCCCATAATCGCAAGTTTGGGGCTGAAACTGATAATTAATACTTCAAGGCCGATTAGGACAAAGAGGATGGCATTGAGTATTTCATCAACAAGTTCCCAGAATGTATCAAGATGTTCGCGTGTTAAATCACTCATGGCCAGCAGGCGGCCATGGTTGCCTATCATGAGTCCGGCAACCACCACAGCAATGGGGCCGGAAATATGCAGGGCCAGTGCTAGTGCATAGCCACCTGTAACCAGGGCGAGTGTCAGCAGGATTTCCACCTGATAATTATCTACCCGGCTCAGTAAGGTATAGGTAATAAATCCGGTGATCAGACCGAAAAGTGCACCGCCGACCGCCTCTTCAAGAAAAAGACTCAGCATGGTACCTGCGCTCATATCCACCTTTCCATATGCCAGGGCCGAGATAATGATGAACAGAACCACACCTATACCGTCATTGAACAATGACTCGCCGGTTATCTTTATCTCAAGAGACTTTGGTGCGCCGGCCTTTCGCAGGATAGACAAGACTGCAATGGGATCAGTAGGAGATATAAGTGCACCGAATAGCAGACAATAGATATAGCCCAGAGATAAGCCAAACAACCCCAGTACAAACCAGATCAGTGTACCGATAATGAACGTGGAGAGGAGAGTGCTGATGCTTGCCATGCTGCCAATGATCCATTTTCTTTTTGCAAGATCATTCAGATTGACATGCAGCGCGCCGGCAAACAAAAGGAAGCTCAATAATCCGTGCATTAGTGTTTCATCAAAATCAACCTGCAGTAGCATCCTTTCCGCGGTTGATGAAATATCCAGCCCTGCAAGGTCCAGCAAAATAATGAAAATTGAGACAACCAGACTGATGAACATAACCCCGATTGTCGTCGGTAGGCGAAGATAACAGAAATTCAGGTAGGCAAATATTGCCGTGATGGTAATCAGAATAGCTATCAAGTCGAACAAATGCATATATTGTCCCCGGTTATTGAACTCAAGTGGTGGATATTTTATCAATGGTCAATGCTATAATATCCATGAAATTATATTAATATGAAAATTATGCACATTACCCGGATTATTTTCATTTGCCTGCTTATTTCCAGTTTCTCTCTGGAAGCGAGAATGTATCAATGGAGAGATCCTGAGACCGGGACTACGCAATTTTCAGGCAAGCCGCCATCCTGGTATCGAAGTGCGGAGCGGGGACCACGCGTCATTGTCTTTGATGGAGGCAAGGTTATTGATGATACAGCAATTCCCCTGGGTCCCAGTCAGAGCAGAGAATTGCGCAAACAGGCCATGATTAAGGCCGAGGAAGATATGCAAACGGCAAAGGCAAAAGCCAGGGCAGCAGAGCAGATCAAGCCATTTATCGATGATCAAAATAATAATTCACTAACTGAGCCTGTAATAGAAAACACAACCACTGATTCTGTAGTTCAGAAAGAAGAAAAACTACGTTCCCTGGAAGAGTTGACTAAGGAAGAGATGCAGGCAATCATCCGGGAACTGGATAAATTGGTAGAGTCAGAAGAAGAACTTGCGGAAGAACCCGGGTCCTGAATCTGTCCGAGCCTTAGAAGATTTCCTTTACTTTTTCCAACAGGGATTTCTCCCTGGTTTCATCTACAAGTGTTTGCAGTGAACGTAAAGCAGAATTTTGGGAATCAATTTTAAGTCCAATGCTGATATATGCTTCTGTTTTATCAACTTCATTACTGGCAAAAGATTTCTCAGCAAGGAAGGCATAACGTTCTGCGATCTCCTTAATGCCATTTTTTGCAATCTCACTATCCGGCCTGATCTTGAGTAATCTGGAAAAATAATAATAGGCGTTATCTTTTTCCGGATAGGTCAATTTGTATTCCTCCAGGCTTTTATTGCCGAGCCAGACCAGAGCATTAATCATTTCTTCCGTTACTTTTATATCAGAGCTGGGTATCAACTGTGATTGGCTGGCAGAATCAATCGTGGTTGCAACAGGTATTGACTCAAGATCAACAACAGGAATGCTCTTGAGCCGGTAATCAACATATTGTATAGCACCGAAGAAAACTACAGAAACGAATAGAAGTAAAAATAAAACAATGTGATGCGTTTTGAATTTTTTCTCCGCATATTTTTTTGTCAGGGCAAGGTCCAGTAATGAAGGTTCCGATTTTCCTAGTATCTCCTTGATGCCGTCCATCATTTCAGCCGCGCTGGCAAAACGCTCCTCTTTGTCCTTAGCCATGATTTTGTCAAGAAATGGCTGGTACTTGGACAGATCCTCGGGAAGTTCGGGTACCGGGGCTTTCAGATGCTGGGCCACAACCTTGTAAACATTTTTTCCATAGTACGGTTTAACACCGGTAAGCATTTCATAGAACACACAACCAAGACTGTAGATATCGGAACGTTCATCAATTTCATTTCCGCTGGCTTGTTCCGGGCTGATGTAATTCGGGCTTCCCAGGAAACCGGAGGTTTTGGTCAGATCCAGATCATTGTCCATTTGTTTTGCTATGCCAAAATCTGTCAACAGGGGGGTATTGTCTTCACGAAAAAGAATGTTGGCAGGCTTTACATCGCGATGAACGATACCATGCTCATGGGCAACTTTTAGACCACTGCCGATCTGCATCAGGTAATTCAGGGCCTCAACTGGATCAAAGGGAATGCCCATGCGTGATTTGAGATCACCACCTTTTATATATTCCATTGAGATATACAGTGAATCGGAATCCGTAACCCCGATGTCATGGATGGTTATGATATTGGGATGATTTAATGAGGCTACAATACGACCTTCCTCGAGAAATCGCCCGATACGCACGGCATCGTCACTTTCGTCACCCTCGAGCTCCATGATTTTCAATACAACGGACCTGGAAAGGGATAATTGGGTGGCCAGATAAACGCTGGCCATACCTCCCTTGCCGATTTGCTCTGTTATCTCGTAGCCGGGGATTTCCATTAGTCTTTTCGGATATTGGCAAAAAACATGTCAAATATTGTCAAGGATAATGATTTATTGATTTTTTGAATAGATGTTTGTCATCACAATAATTGGTAGAATTCTGTCCAGGGTACATCAGGATCATGCCTGATTTGGTTATCTGCTGGCATTTCGACTCTGCTCATGGTCAGGGATTCTGGTCGATATAACAAATTCAAGAAAAGATATTTCATGGTACCGGATATTTCAAACGACCGTCGGTCAACATCCAATCCGCACATAGATCACATGCTGGACGGACGCAGGGAGCTGTTGTCCCTCTATGTGAAATTGGCAAAGATTCAACCTGAAAATATGGACAGCGAAGATCAGGATTTAATGGAAGAATTCTGTCAGGCGCTGGTTGACTATATCGCAGCTGCCCATTTTTGCCTGTATGACCGTATTGAATCGGGCCGGGAAAGGCGCAAAGCTGTGGCGGAGTTTGCACAAAAGATATATCCACATATTGAAGAATCCACTCGCATCTCACTGGAGTTCAGCGAGCGCTATAATTCTGGGATTGAGCAAAAAGATCATTCTAATTTCGTACTACATGTATCCAAGCTGGGAGAATATCTCACCACCCGGATTGAGCTCGAGGACCGGTTAATACAGTGTCTTCTGCCATCTGCCCCAAAAATAGCCTGAATAAAAATATTTTGCCGGCTGGCTAGTTGTCCTGCTGCTTTCTGATATATAAACCATCAACAAAATCGCAAAAATAGTCGTTAATCTGGGGGTGTATGATTGGCTGGAGTGAATCATCTGGTTCAAGATTTCTTTCTGCCACATAGGTTTCGTGCAATGCGTTGTGGACGAGGACCCGGTACCATGGGGCATCACGGGGTGGCCTGGTTAATGCTATATTCTGATACCAGTCCTCTGAACCGAGGTAGACCGGGTCAACATCAACGATAACCCCCCGGTAATTGAACAATTTGTGCGTGATTAGTTGGCCCACGCTGAATTTTGACTTGCTGATGCGCATTCTGGTTTCAATACATCCATCACCCTGGAAAGAATAGCAGATAATTGTATTTCCCTGATTAATTATGTCCTCTGATTTTGCCAAGCGTGATTTAAATGTAGTCTGGCACCCATGCACCCAGATGAAAGATCATGAAACCATTCCCCTGATAACCATCAGGCGGGGGAAAGGTGTCTGGCTGGAAGATACGGATGGAAATCGTTACATAGACGCAATTAGTTCCTGGTGGGTCAACCTGTTTGGTCACAGCCATCCCGTTATCAATGCGGCGATTAGTGGCCAAGTGGAGAAACTTGAACATGTGATGCTGGCAGGGCTCTCCCATGAACCAGTGATCAACCTGTCGGAAAAATTGGTTTCATTGACGCCACCGGGACTGGCCCATTGCTTTTATGCCGATAATGGATCTTCCGCTATCGAGGTTGCCCTGAAAATGAGTTTCCATTACTGGCGAAACATGGGGAAACACAGGAAACAGCGTTTTATCAGCCTTGATAACAGTTATCATGGTGAGACGCTGGGGGCCCTGTCTATCGGCAACGTTGCTTTATATAAGGAGACGTACTCACCGCTTCTCCTTGACACTCTGATTGCCCCGAGTCCGGATTGCTATGATCGGGAGCCGGGTGAGTCGTGGGAGTCACACAGCCGCAAGCAATTCACTGGAATGGAGAAGCTGCTACAGCAACATGCCGATGAGGTTTGTGCCATATTTATTGAGCCCCTGGTCCAGTGCGCGGGCAATATGCGCATGTATCATCCGGTGTATCTGTCCCTTCTGAGAGAAGCCTGTGATCGTTATAGTGTGCATCTGATTGCAGATGAGATCGCGGTTGGCTTTGGCCGCACGGGCACCATGTTTGCCTGTGGCCAGGCCGATATCACACCGGACTTCCTGTGTTTGTCCAAGGGCCTGACCGGTGGTTATCTGCCGTTGGCAGTTACCATGACGACAGACGAGGTGTACCGGGCGTTTTACGATGACTACATCAACCTCACAGCTTTTCTGCACTCCCACAGTTATACTGGTAATCCACTGGGCTGTGTCGCCGCCCTGGCCACCCTTGAACTGTTTGCGGCATCTGATGTGTTGGGCAGAAACCGTGAACTGGCTGGGCAAATGCAGAACATGACGCGGGACCTCATTGACCATCCGAACGTAGCCGATGTCCGTCAACACGGCATGATCCTCGCTATTGAACTGATCAAGAACAGGGAAACTCGTGAGCCTTTTCCCTGGCAGGAACGGCGCGGCATGAGAGTGTATCAATACGGCTTGACCCGGGGTGTATTCTTGCGTCCGCTCGGTAACGTGGTTTACCTGATGCCACCTTATGTGATCAATGATGATGAACTGGCTCAGGTGATCCGTGTGGCCAAGGAAGGGATAGACATGGCCGTGCAGGACTAGCCATGCGCACGCTCAGGGTCTTTGTAGACGCACCACTTGCGGCAGGCTCAAGCCAGATACTTGCAAACGAGACCGCACATCACCTGAGAACGGTATTGCGCATCAAACCAGGCCAGTCCTTACAGGTGTTCAACGGCGATGGCGGCTATTTTGATGCCAACATTACTGCTTGCGACAAAAAGGAGGTAAGCATTGAGCTTGGTCAATACCATGAGGTCGAAAAGGAATCACCTCTTGCCATTACACTGTTACAGGGCATATCACGCGGACAAAAAATGGATCTGGCTTTGCAAAAGGCCGTGGAACTCGGCGTAACCCGGGTGATTCCGGTCAACTGTTGCCATACCGGTGTCAAGCTGGATCAGGACAACTCCGGGAAACGCCGCAACCATTGGCAAAAGATCGCTATCAATGCCTGCGAGCAATGTGGCAGGAATACAGTCCCAGATGTGGATTTACCCCAGGATTTCAATGAGGCCCTTGAGGTTCAGTCAGAAGGATTGAAGATTATCCTCCACCCTGCCGACGGAGTGCCCTTGCAATCACTTGATCCACCTCATCATGTGACATTGCTGGTTGGCCCGGAAGGTGGTTTCAGTGAAACTGAAATCGAACAGGCCCGGAAAGCCTCATTTCAGAGCGTCACGCTCGGTCCCCGGGTATTACGCACAGAAACGGCAGCCATGGCGGCGTTGGCAGTGTGTCAGGCCCTGTGGGGAGATATCAGGTAAATTCTACTTCTCACCCATGTTTGAGCTACAATGACACCGTTATGATGAATCAGACTGTGCCGCATCTGACAACGGCTCTCAGTGGGCCACTGCATCTGGTCGAAAGTCATTTACAGTCACACATGACAGAAATCGAGTCCTGGTTCCGGTGTCAGTGGAAGCATGTCAAGGAGCCATTTTATACCTCAGTCGATATTCGCAATGCCGGTTACAAGATCGCCCCGGTTGATACCAATCTGTTTCCGGCCGGTTTTAATAACCTGAATCCCACATTTGAATCCCTCTGTATCCAGGCTGTGCAGTTGACCATTGAGCGTATGGCCGAACCAATCGATCGGATCATGGTAATTCCCGAAAAACATACCCGCAATCTCTACTATCTTGAAAACCTGGCGGTACTGGTTGAGATCATAGAGAAGGCCGGTTTCGAGGTCCGGATTGGCTCAACCCTGGAGGACCTTGAGGCACCTAAAACCATACGGTTGGATTCAGGCCGTGAAGTGGTTCTCGAACCTGTAACTCGCAAGGGCAGTAAATTGCAAGTCGGTGATTTCGTGCCGGAACTTATTATCCTCAATAATGATTTGTCTTCGGGACGGCCGGCCGCCTTGGAAAATCTTGATCAATGTATTACGCCTGATTTAAACATGGGCTGGAGCACTCGACTCAAGTCTACCCATTTTGCCCATTACCAGGCCGTATGTCAGGATTTTGGCAAGCACATCAGTCTTGATCCATGGTTGATCGATCCCCTGTTTCGAAATTGTGGTGAGATCGATTTTATGAAACGGGAAGGGGAATCCTGCCTGGAAAAAAACGTGGCCGCCCTGCTGGAAGAGATTCGCAAAAAGTATGATGAATATGATGTGCAGTGTGAACCCTTTGTCATGATCAAAGCCGATAGTGGGACCTATGGCATGGGCATTATGACAGTGAAGGGTGTTGATGAAATCAAGGACCTGAACCGCAAACAACGCACCCGCATGGCTACGGTCAAGGAAGGGCAGAAGGTTAGCAAGGTCCTGATCCAGGAAGGGGTGTACACCCATGAAAAATGGGGTGATGTCGATTCAGTTGCTGAACCGGTAGTGTATCTCGTTGGTCACAGTGTGGTCGGAGGGTTTTATCGGGTGCACAGCAGCCGTTCCGCGAATGAGAACCTCAATTCACCTGGGATGCGTTTTGAGCCGTTGGCTTTCGATGATTGTTGTATATCGCCGGACAAGCACCTGTCACCTGATGCGCATGCCAATCGTTTTTATACATATGGTGTAATTGCGCGGCTTGCAATGCTGGCAGCGGCCAGGGAAATGAGTGGCACTACTCCGGCGGCGGCCGCTTCAAATTCCTCCGAATGTAACTGATATTCCGACGGCTCACCGCCAGCCGGGCATCTACTCCATTCAGCAAGATTTCCGGTTGCCCCTGATCATCTTTGACGATACTGTCAATATGTTTGCGGGCAACTAGTGCATTACGGTGAATCCGAACAAACTGATCCCCGAATTCTTCTTCCAGTGACTGCAAGGATTCGTCCAGCAACAACTGGCCACCTGGCCAGCCAGCGACGACGTATTTTTGTTCTGCCTTGAAGTAACGGATGTCCTTAACAGCCACCAGTTTCAATTCACCTTTAAATGTTGCGCTGAGGTAAGTCCTGTTTTTCTTAGGTTCCTGTTTTCGCCTTAACTGGTTAATTGTTGCCTCTTTCAACAAGCTGGCACGACGTAACGCCAGTTCAAGCCGGTCTTTTTTTACGGGCTTGAGCAGGTAATCAATAGCGTGAGCCTCAAAGGCCTGCAAGGCATGGTCTTCATATGCGGTGGTAAAGATGATTACCGGGCCGGGGTCCAGGTGACTCAGGTGATGTGCCGCTTCAAGGCCGTCCATCACCGGCATGCGGATATCCATCAAGATAATATCTGCTGGCGATGAGGACATTTTGTTTACCGCATCCAGGCCATGTTCCGCCTGTTCGGTTTCATAGTGCTCGTCAATAGCGGCTGTCAGTCTCTGCAGCCGCTCCCTGGCCAGTGGCTCATCATCAACGATCAATATCTTCATATGGATACGGTATCACGATCTCGGCACAGTACTCATCGCCTTCTATGTAGGATGAGAGTTTTCCACGGTGACCGAAAAAAACCTCGACACGTTGGCGTATGTTTTTCAAAGCCAGCTGATTGCCACTGTGTGGATTGGTCGGATCATCAGCTGGCAGTGGATTTATGACCTGAATGGTGAAAGATTTCGGATCTTTCCTGCCGCGGATAGTAATATAGCCGCCTTCTGGTAATCGCTCGATGCCGTGGTATATCGCGTTTTCAATCAGAGGTTGCACCGTCAGCGAGGGCAGGCGGGCATCCAGTGGCAGGTCGTCCAAATCCCAGTTGACCGTAAGCCGATTACCCAGCCGGTGTTCCTCGATCCGCAAATAGCCACGGCAAAGTGAGAGTTCCTCACTCACGTTGACCAGTTGCCGGGCATCCTGCAGGCTGACACGGAACAGATCGGAAAGGTCTTCAATGGCCTCTTCTGCAAGTCGGGGTTCACTGCGTGTCAGACTGGCAATGATGTTCATGCAGTTGAAAAGAAAATGTGGTCTGATGCGCGACTGTAAGGCCTGGATGCGGGATTCCGATTCCCGCTCCAGGTTTCGTCGCCATTGATGCTGAACATAGAAATATCGAAGTGCCAGCGCGCTGACAATCGCACTGATGCCCAGTGATCGGCCGGTAAACAGGGCGTGTGAATCGGTGCTGCCAAATGACAGCTCCGGCGAATTCTGGATTAACCACCAGGCGATCTCGGTAATGGCAAGGCTTACCAACAGGATTAACAGGTAACTCAGTGTCGCTACGGCCGGGTCAGACAGCTTTTTGAGATAGGGTCGACTGATGCATAACATGGCCACGCTGCTGAGCGCTATCCACTGAATGAACAGGGAGTAATGTGCTAGGTCAGATGCACTCCTGAGCAGACGGGTAGAAAGTCCCAGTGTCAACAAGATCGCTAGCAATTCGGCGATCAGTACAACCACGAAGACCATGCGCACATTGCAGAAATCAGGCAGAAATGAGCTCTTGTCAAGGTCGTCGGAATTCATGGTTTGAAAATAATTATTTGTTGTACGCTTGCGATATAATGCGGGTCATTCCCCGGCAGCATAATGCCAGTGCACAGTATACAGCCGATATGACTACAAAAAACAAAAACACCAAGCCCTGGAGTGGACGGTTCACCATGCCAACTGCTGAATTTGTGGAATGTTTCACTGAATCGGTGTCCTATGATCAACGTCTGGCAATGGTGGACATCAAGGGTTCGATGGCACATGCAGAAATGCTCGCTCATACCGGCGTATTGAGCAAACAAGAAGCCAAACAGATCGCCCAGGGCCTGAAGGCTATTGAGAAACAGATTGAACAGGGCAAGTTCAAGTGGGACCCGGCCCTGGAAGATGTACACATGAACATCGAGTCAGCACTGACGGCACAGATCGGTGATGTTGGCAAGAAACTGCACACCGGTCGATCACGTAATGATCAGGTGGCAACAGACATCCGCCTTTACCTGCGGGATGAAATACAGGCCATTCGTCGACTATTGACTGAGGTCATGTCCACATTACTGGATACCGCCGAGAAAGAAGCTGAAACAATCATGCCCGGCTTCACGCATTTACAAACTGCGCAGCCCATCACCTTCGGGCATCACCTACTGGCCTGGTTCGAAATGCTTTACCGCGACAGCCTGCGTCTGGAGGATTGCCGGAAACGTGTCAACGTGATGCCTCTGGGTGCCGGCGCACTGGCTGGCACCAGTTACCCGATCGACCGTGCGTATACGGCAAAGTTACTGGATTTCCCGACCATCACGGAAAACTCACTGGATGCAGTCAGTGATCGCGATTTCGCCATCGAATTTTGCCATTGTGCGGCCGTTATCATGATGCACTTGTCGCGTTTTTCCGAGGAACTGGTTTTGTGGATGTCGCAGCAGTTTGCGTTTATCGATCTGGACGATGCCTGGTGTACCGGATCGTCGATCATGCCGCAAAAGAAAAACCCGGACATACCGGAACTGGTGCGGGGCAAAAGCGGACGGGTCTATGGTCATCTCATGGCCTTGCTGACGTTGATGAAGTCCCAGCCCCTGGCCTATAACCGGGACAACCAGGAAGACAAGTTGGCCCTGTTTGATGCCATCGATACTGTCAAACAAAGTTTGCAGGCCTACCTGGGGATCATTCCTGGTATCAAGGTTAGGGCGGAGAATATGCGAGCGGCCGCAAATCAGGGGTATGCCACGGCCACCGACCTTGCGGATTATCTGGTCCGCAAGCAAGTTCCGTTTCGTGATGCCCATGCCGTTGTTGGCCAGGTAGTGCATTACGCGATCGAGCAAAACAAACCACTGTCGAAGTTGTCTATTAAAGAACTGCAGCAATTCTCAAAACAAATAAATCAGGATGTGTTTGCTTGTCTAAGCCTAGAAGGGTCCATTTCTGCGCGGACCCATGTCGGCGGGACAGCGCCTAAACAGGTGCAAAAGGCGATCAAGCAAGCGCATAAGCGTCTGGCAAAAATCACGATTAAAGACGGAGCAGCATGAAAAAAATTCTCAAGCGAGTCATTATAGTTACCCTCATTCTCATCGTAGTATTGGTGTTGATCGCTGGTATAACTCTCGCCGTATTCGATCCCAATGAGCACAAGGATTTTATTGTTTCCCGAGTTGAGCAGGCGACGGGACGATCGTTTGCCATCACGGGTGATATCAAACTCAGCTATTATCCCTGGCTGGGCCTGGAAGCGGGTGGTATTACCCTGGGCAATGCCAAAGGCTTCGGCAAGGAGCCGATGTTACAACTGGACAAGGTAGCAGTGCGCATCAAGACCCTGCCGTTGTTCAGTGAGCAATATATCCTTGATACCTTCCGCCTTACCGGGTTGCGACTCAACCTGGCGAAAAACAAGGACGGCAACACCAACTGGCAAGACCTGGCTGCGGGCGATGGCAAACCCGCAGACAAGCTCGCCCGGGAAGAACAGCCGGACAAACCCGGTGTCAAATCACTGGGTGCCCTGGTGCTGGGTGGTGTCGATGTCCGCGATGTGGAACTGAATTGGGATGATCAGGCTAGCCGGCAAAAAGTCAGGATCAGTAACGTCAAGTTCAAGACAGGCGAATTGACTTACGGTGCCCCGATCGACCTTGATCTCAGCCTAAATACCTCATCCAACAGGCCCGCCCTGAAAACCACCTTAAACCTGAGCGGGACCCTGAATTACAATCAGGACACCGAGATTTATGCCTTTGAGCCCATTGATCTCAAGCTCAAACTGACTGGCGATAGCGTGCCCGGCGGATCCACGGATCTGGTCATGAAAGGCGGTCTGGAGGCCAATCTTGATGATGACACAGCGACGATCCGGGGACTGACCGTCGATGTGCTGAATACCCACCTCGAGGCCGATATCAAGGCCAGCGAGGTACAATCCGACGAGCCCCAGACCGAAGGGCGGCTGGTGGCCAAGGGCAGCGACCTGGCGCAGCTGCTGAGTATCTTTGAAATCCCGGCCGGCAAGGACCTGGCGCGGCTGAAAGACCGTTCATTCGATATTCAGCTGGGCTTTAATGCCAACCCGGCAAAGGGTGATATCAAGGTTGATCAACTGAATGTACGGGCCCTGGGAATCAAGGCCGATGGCAGTCTTGATGCTTTGGCCATAACCTCCAGCAAGGGCAAGATGGACGGACAACTGAACGCTACCGGCAAGGACCTGGGTCCGTTGTTAGCGGCGCTGGGACAGGGGGACTTGGGCGAGGTGCTGCAACAGGCCAGCCTGAATGCCAAACTCAAGGGCGACAAAGGCGAATTCCAGATCAGCCCCTTGCAGGTAAAAACCACGTTCGCCGGTCCCAGAATCCCCAACTCACCAGTGGACATTACCCTCACAGCCGACACCCGTGCCAACCTGGACAAGGGGCGCCTTGAGATCCCCAACCTCAACCTCAAGGGACTGGGCCTGGATCTGTCGGCCAAGCTGAATGCAGAAAATATCATGGAAGACCCGGCTTATGAGGGCCAGATCCAGCTGGCCGAATTTAACCTGCGAAAACTCGCCGGCCAGCTCAACCAGATACTGCCGGTCATGGCCGACAAACAGGCCCTGAAGAAAGTGGCCCTAGGTACAGAATTTTCCGGCCACCTGAACCTGCTGGAGCTGGATAAGCTGCAGGTGACTCTGGATGACACGACTCTCAAGGGTAATGTCTCGGTTGCAGACTTCGCGGATCCGGACATCGAGTTTGACCTGAAGGTAGACAGCATCAATGCAGACCGCTATTTACCGCCGAAACAGGAGGGCAAGAAAACAGCCATAGCCACACCGGAAACGACCTCGGCCGCAGCATCCGAGTTTCCCGTTGAGACCCTGCGCGCTCTCAAGGTCAAGGGCGACCTGTCGGTAGAGCAGATCATCGTCTCCAACGCCACGCTCCAGAATCTCAAGCTGGGAATCCGGGCCCGTGACGGGGACATTCGCCTCGAACCCATCAAGGCAGATTTGTACGAAGGCAAATACGATGCCGTCATTGACATGGATGCCAGGGGTGAAGCGCTGAAAATGGTGGTCAATTCGCGACTGGACATGGTAAACCTCGATCCCCTGTTGCGGGATTACATGCAGCAGGAAGAATCACCCTTGGCCGGAATCGCCAACATATCACTCAATGATATCCGCGCAACCGGCAAAAACACGGGTCAGGTCAAGCGAACCCTGACCGGTAAAGCCCGTATGGAAGTCAACAAAGGTATTCTGCGAGGGATTGATATCGCCAATGTCCTCGAACAGATCGAGGTCATGCTGGAAAGCAAGCGTTATACTCAGATCGACTCCAGCGGCAACACACCGTTTGAAGAACTCAGCGCTACGCTCGATATCAACAAAGGTGTAATTACCAACAAGGATCTGATCATGCTGGCCAAGGGCTTCAAGGTGACCGGTGAAGGCATGCTTGCCAATCTGAACGATGAGACCATCAAGTACAATTTGAAGACCCGCGTGGATGATTCCCGCACGGCGCGCGGTGAGGAAACCTTCAACATCGGTGGTTATGGTGTCCCAATTCAGTGTCGGGGCAGTTTTGAGAAGCCAAAATGTTTGCCCGATGCAGATGAGATTGCAAAGGCGCTTTTCAAGAAGAGCGGCGAAGACAAGTTAAAGGGATTGCTTGAGAAGAAACTGGGTCTCGGTGGTGACAGCACAGAAACCACACCCGCAGATTCGACTGCACCGGCCCAACAACAGGAAGCCGCACCGAAACAGGAGACGGCTGAGCCCAAGTCCAAGGAGGAACAATTGAAAGATACGGTCGAAGACGTGCTGAAAGGGTTCTTCTGATTGAAATGGCCGGTGGCACTCTTGTTGATGTTGCTGTGCCATGTTCAGGCAGCGCAGGCTGGTGAGATTCAGCAGGTATCCATTACCCGGCAGGGACCAATCTACAGCATTAGCTTTCTGGTTGTAATCGAACGGGAAATATCCCAGGTCAGGTCGAGGTTGCTTGATCATGCTCGCTTCCACGAACTCAGTGACATGGTTGTTGTGAGTAAACATCTGAGGAAAAATCAGACGAATCTGCGGCAACTGGAAGTCAGGGCCTGCCTGATTTTCTTCTGCCCTGAGTTTGTGGTACGTGAGCGCATTGATCTCGGCCCGGACGGGTTTACCGCGACCGTAATCCCGGAACAGAGTGATTTCTACCTCGGGGTGAGCCACTGGCTGTTAAAACCGGACAAGCCCGGCCACACAACACTGACCTTTGACAGCACCCTTGAACCCAAGTTCTGGATCCCGCCCCTGATCGGTCCTTGGTTTCTGGAAAAACGGCTGACGCGAGAGCTAGGAGTACTGGTAGAGCGGGTAGAAACGGATGGCTGACAATAAATTAGCCAGGAAGATTCTGGCATGGTTCGAGCACCATGGCCGGCATAACCTGCCCTGGCAGGAAAACCCGACCCCTTACCGAGTCTGGGTCTCTGAAATCATGCTGCAACAGACCCAGGTTAATACCGTCATCCCCTACTATCAGCGCTTCATGATACGGTTCCCGGACGTGGCTTCCCTGGCCCGGGCTAAGCAGGACGAGATCCTGCATTTCTGGACCGGTCTGGGCTATTACGCCCGCGCCCGAAACCTGCACCGTGCTGCAAGGGAGATTGTGCAATCTCACCAGGGCCACTTCCCGCAAACACTGGAAGGTCTGATGGCCCTGCCCGGTATTGGCCGTTCCACGGCCGGTGCCATATTCTCCTTGGCAATGGGTCAGCGCGCCGTGATTCTGGATGGCAATGTCAAACGGGTCCTGGCTCGTTATCACGCCGTGACCGGTTGGCCGGGCATGGTGGCCGTCCAAAACCAGCTCTGGACCCTGGCTGACGAGCATACGCCAGCACAGCGCGTTGCAGAATACACCCAGGCCATTATGGACCTGGGTGCGACAATCTGCGTTCGACGCGATCCCCGCTGTGAGAGCTGCCCGCTCAGAAATTCATGTCTTGCCAGCGCGCAGGGCAACCCAAATGATTACCCTGGATCCCGAGCCGCCAAATCGAAACCGGTCAGGAAGGTCCTGTTTGCCGTTTTGAAAAATCAGTTCAACGAGGTCCTGCTGGAACAGCGTTCACCAAACGGGGTGTGGGGCGGTCTGTGGAGTTTCCCCGAGCATGGATCAGACTTTGATATTCAGGGCTGGATCACGCATGATCTTGGCCTGGTTATAGAAAAGCTCGATTACCGCCCCCTGTTCCGGCATACCTTCAGTCACTTCCACCTGGATATCACACCGGTACATATTCAGGTCTCGAGCGCAGGCGACCGGATCCGGGATCCGGGCAAGTATTGCTGGTATCACCCGGCTAAAGATCAGCGATTGGGCATGCCCAGGCCGGTGTGCCAGATCATGCAGCAGCTGGAAACGTGAGGAGATGACAGGATGAGCAGGACCGTACAATGCATCAAACTGGGCAAAGAGGCTGAAGGCCTACCGATGGCGCCCTATCCCGGAGATTTAGGCAAACGGATCTTTGAAAACGTGTCGAAGGAAGCTTGGCAAATGTGGCTGGGCCACCAGACCATGTTGATCAATGAGTATCACCTCACCCCGATTGAACCCAAGGCCCGGCATTTCCTTGAGGAAGAGATGGAGAAATTTTTCTTTGGCAGTGGCTCGGAAAAACCGAAGGAGTATGTTCCCCCGAAGGACGACTAATGGGGTTTGGCTTGACGGGCACCTTCCCGACCGCTTTAATACGCGGTCTTTGATTTTTATCCTTCCCTAAATGGCCAGGTAGCTCAGTTGGTAGAGCAGGGGACTGAAAATCCCCGTGTCGGCAGTTCGATTCTGTCCCTGGCCACCAATCCTTACGACATCACTTGTTTCCGCTACCACCAGTGAGAATTATTCTAAGAATACCCCAAAAATACCCTTCTATAGTTTGCTAATTTCCGGTGGCAGGGTATATTCACGGAGTTATCCGATATTTATATAATCCATACGTGGAATCCGGATAAGATATCTGATGATGTAAAAGGAATAACAATCTGCTTCATATTAGATAACTGGGGGAAATAACATGACAAGTCTAGTTGCTCTTTGTGTAAGTATTGGAGTTCTTGGCGGTGTTGCAACCTATCTGGCATTAGGTCCATTACAGGGGCTTATCCTGATCTGGGGTATATTCATTGGCTGGGCCACATTTTTTGCTACCGGTGGAAGTTCATCGTCTCTTCAAAAATCAATCGCATGTAATGTATTTGGTGTTATTTGTGCCTGGATAATGGCCATTATCCTGTTGAGTACGCCCCTGGGCGGATGGGGGGCAGTAGGTGCGGGCATCGCTGTTGGCTTGACAGTTCTTGGTATGTGTCTCGCTGCTCATATAAAGTTGCTTGATGCCATTCCCGCCAGTGTTTATGGTTATGCTGCCGGAGCTGCTTATTTACTACAGACTGAAGGCGCATTGGACATGAGTGCCTTGACAGGTGCAAATTTCGGTAATGTGCTGGTTATCATTTCAGTATCATTGATTGTTGGTGCATTATTCGGATTGTTATCCGGAAAGGTTGGAGAAATGTTAACCAAAGGCTAAATACCAGCAGTTGATTACATCTTATTAACATTAATAATAATTACATCTGGAAGAAGTTAAGTACATAAAAATACAGAAACTGTTAAGCTACTTTTAAAATACCCCGCCTTTGCGGGGTTTTTATTAAACATATTAAATTATAAAAAGTTGATTAATTGACAGCTTGGCATGGCATGCAGAAAATAATGGTATGAACAGAATAATTAAAGCCAATAGTTTCTGCTTTTTATTATTGTTGACGGGATTAAGTTTCAATACATTGGCAGAGGTAGAACCCGGCGTTGTTACGGTCATATCTGATGTCTATTCCAAGCCGGATCGGAACACGCCAGCGGTAGCGACTATCCCAGCTGATGCCAAGGTGACCATTCTGGATCGTAAGGGAACCTGGTATCAGATAGAACAGCAATCGCCGGGCAATGTTGAGGGCTGGATCTGGTTTAATGTCCAGCCGGATTCCAACCTGAGCTGGCTGGAACGGTTTCGCCGGGTATTGAAAGGTGGCTACTCAACACAGGAATCTACGGCAGTCGCAACAATAGGTATCCGTGGCTTGGGGCCGGGAGATATTCGCAAGGCAACACCGGACACCAATGAACTTGGCAAACTGGATCGCTACCAGAGTGATACTGGTCGAGCCAGACGCATGGCCGGTTTGGTTGGATTGCGAAGTCAACCGGTAGCCTACCTGGTAAACCCGAAGTCATCTGGGTCTGAATCACAAGGAGGATATTCCCGATGATAAAGTATGGATTAAGCACGCTTATCGTATTTGCAATCATATGGGGAACTGTGTCCAATGTTTCCGCGGACTGGGGTGATGCACTAAAGTTACTGGAAAAGGGCACCGAAAAGTTGATCCAACACAAGGACGCCTTCATTGAAATTAATGAGCCCAGGGAAATTGAACTGGGAGAAGGCATGTCGGCACAATTGCTGGGTGCGGCACCACTGGTGGATAACAGGGAATTGCAACAGTATGTCAACGACGTCGGTCTCTGGTTGGCACTGCAGACCGAGCGCCCGGACCTGCCTTGGCATTTTGGCGTGCTCGATGATAATGACATCAATGCCTTTGCAGCACCCGGCGGTTATATTTTCATTTCCAAGGGCCTGTTTATGTTGATGCGTAATGAATCTGAATTTGCTGGTGTGCTGGCGCATGAAATTTCTCACGTCCTGGTGAAACATCATTTGGAAGATATTAGAGAAAAGGCACAGTCCGGGATAATGAAGGACATCGGATCTGTCGCTGCCGCAGAGCTGGCTGGCCCCAAATGGCAGCAAGTGGCCAGGCAATTAATCAATACCGGTGTCGATGTCTGGGAAAGTGGACTCAATCGTGACGATGAGCTGGAAGCCGATGAACTGGGTGTCGTGATTGCGGCACGTGCCGGTTATGATCCTTATGGACTTGTCGGCGTCCTGCATACCCTGAGCCTCATTAGCCCGCAAGCGAAAAGTTATAAATTAATGCACGCCACCCATCCACGGGCAATGGATCGTGTAGAAAGACTGGAACAAGCCATGCAGGGACAACTGGATATATACTCAGACCAAGTGCAGGTCACCGGACGCTTGATCAAGCTGCAACAACTGCTGGAAGAAGATAAGGCCTGAAAACAAAATTTCATGAAGTGTTTTTCAGGGATCAGTTTACCAGCCCTGTAATAATCCACCATCTGCGAAATCCCAGATGAGATACATATATGCTTTATAGTTATACCTGTCAGTATCATTGATGGGTAATTCAGCAGCCAGTTTCAAAGCAATATGCCTACCTTTGCTGAGTCCAAATTGTGCCTATGGAATAATGCTGAGCTGTGCAAAATCTGCACGCTCGCTGCCTGTGCCACGTTCAATTGGAAATGATGCTACGAGTTCCAGCCCGGGATGCAGCACTGGCGGTGCCGGTTAAAGCAGTGAGGAACAGGCACAGCAATATGAATCGATATCGCATTGGTCGCTTCCGGCTAATAAACATATCTCAAAGTATAGCCCGGTAATGTAGAAATATAGAAGCATTGCGAATAAAGACGGGTGTTATCGGCTGGATATCAGAAATGGGCAGTGATCCCGATGCCACCGTTAAAATCCGAATCATAATTCGCCGTCACGGACCAGGCCTTGTTGATCTCATATTCCAGTATTACCCGGTATTCGTCATCGGTATTCCAGTACCACTTGAAACCTGTCCGGTTGGTCAGCTGTAATTCACTGCCTAGCTGAAACCTGAATTTTCCCTCAGAATCAAAACGCAGATCTGTTTTTATCAACATGGGCAGTATATATCGTATCCCGATGGTTGCAGTCTGCTCCGATTCACCCTTGTTGTGTTCAAATTTTCCCCCGCCATACACACCAAAAAAGCGGGTCAGGTGGCGTTCATAAGTGGCATCCACCTCGTAATTCTTATCCCAGTCGAAGTCGTAATGCACTTCCAGCGAATTACGGAGATTCATTGCCCAGAGTTTACCAGCCAGCATATTGCTATAAAGGCCAATGTCGGCGAAGTAATACCAGGGATCCCCGTAACGTTTCAGATAATCATCGAAATCCTCGCTGTTTCCGGGATTATCTTCATAACGGATGACCCGGGCCATGCCAGCTTTCATGTGGTAGAGGTTGTGACAGTGAAAAAACCAGTCCTTTTCCTCGTTGGCCATAAACTCGATAGTGACGGTCTGAAATGGCGGTACGTTAACAGTATGCTTCAAGGGAGAATAGTCGCCTTCACCATTGAGCACACGGAAGAAATGCCCATGCAAATGCAAGGGGTGATGCATCATGGTTTTATTGTTCAGCACAAAACGCACGTTCTCGCCTTTTCTTATCAGTATCTTATCTGCCTCAGTCAGGGCCTTGTTGTTAAATGTCCAGACGTAACGTTCCATGTTACCCGTCAGTTCCAGTCGCACTTCCCGGGAAGAATTTCCGGCATTGAGCGTGGTTGGCCGGGGGGATCGAATGCCATGATATTCATGCAGGGTTTCCAGTTCAGGGATACTTCGGCCGGCATCTTCAATCGCGGAGCCGTTGTGCTTATGCATTTCATGCCCGTTATGGATTGCTTCTTCCATGCTATCTGGTTGATTCATTGCGCCGTGATCCATGCTGGCATGCATACTGTGGTCCATCAGGAACAAGTTGGGTTTCTCAATTGCCGGTGCCGGCACAGTTTCGCCCTGGCCCATCATCAGTGAGGCAAAGCCGCTGGTATCCTCGGCTGTTGCCCGGAACTCATAACGCCGGCCATCGGTTGGAATGGTAATCAAGACATCGAAGGTTTCCGCGATCGCGAGTCTGAGGCGGTTCAGTTTAATAGGTGATACTGGCATCCCATCCACTTCGATCAGAGTCAATGGACCACCGCTGTAATTCACATAGAAATAACTGGACGCCCCCGCGTTGATGATCCTCAAGCGGACGACGTCGCCTGGATTAACATCCTCTAGTTCCACGTGTCTATGACCATTGATCAAAAAAGCGTCGTAACCAACATCCGAAATGTCCATAGGGCCCATCCGGATCCAGGCATTATTCAAACGGTTGCGAATAGCCCGTGGTCCATTTCGAATTACCTTATCCCAGGACTGTACGGTGTCCTTTTTCAATGAGTAATAATCGTCTTCACGTTTCAGATGCCGGAGTACGTTCTCCGGGGACTCGTTCGTCCAGTCGGACAGCATCACAACCTTTTCGTGATCGTAGTAATAGTTGTTTTTGTGGGGATAAAACACCAAGGACCCATACAGTCCCCGCTGTTCCTGCAGGCCAGTATGAGAGTGGTACCAGTAGGTTCCGGCATGGGTAATTGGAAATTCGAAAGTGTGTGAACTGTACGGCTTGATTGGTGCCGTGGTTAGTCGTGGCACACCGTCCTGGGCATTGGGTAATAATACCCCGTGCCAGTGCACGGAAGTTTCTACATCCAGCCGGTTATGAAAGGTAACCCGGAGCGTGTCTCCCACAGTCGCACTTATAGTCGGCGCCGGGATCTGGTCATTAATGGACAATGCATTGACATCCTTGCCAGCGATATTGATGGTCTTGTAATCAATATCATACTCGTAGGTAACGGTCTTCGAACTGGCAACATCTGGCAGTATGAATAGCATCAACCAGGATAAAGTTAGGAAAAATTTCATATGATTAGTGGTAGTTAAATCCATGCCGCCCGATACTATTTCTTACAAAAATATGACATGCAATCCTGCTAAAAGTGCAAGAACAGACTGACTACTGGAGATAGGGTGTCCAGTCAAATGATGGATCTGCGATGGCAATAAAGTGGGGATTCAGCAGCTCTGCTTTCATATTATAAGTCAGTCTGTTCATGGACATGTCCATGACAGCGCCTCCGGCTTCCTCGACAATGCACTGCGCAGCAGCGGTATCCCACTCACTGGTAGGCCCAAAACGAGGGTAGATATCTACCATTCCTTCTGCTATCAGGCAAAATTTTAGGGAGCTACCGATACTGAGTAACTCCACTCCACCGAGTTTTTCAATGAATGCGCGCAATTTCTTGCTCCCGTGTGAACGACTACCGGCAACCTTGATGCCTTCCTTGTGCGTCTCTCTTGTCCGAATCTGTCTGGCAGGCTCACCTGGTACCTTGATGTATGCGCCATTACCCTGGCTAGCGTAATAGATTTTGCCAGTAACCGGAACATTAATCACGCCAATGATCGGTTGATGTTCATGAATCAAGGCAATATTAACTGTGAATTCACCGTTTTGTTTGATGAATTCACGGGTTCCATCCAGAGGATCGATAAGCCAGTAATATTTCCATGACTTGCGTGTCTCGAAACCGACATTGGATGATTCTTCCGTGAATACCGGAATATTAGGGGTTAACCGAGTCAGGTAATCGCAAATACAATGATGAGAGGCCATGTCAGCTTCGGTTAGCGGGGACTCGTCATCTTTTTGTACAACAGAAAAACTGGAGTTATAGACAGTCAGGATCCTTTCGGCTGCCCTGGCAGCTATATGAATGACTTCATCGGTCAATTCAGACAGGGGTGGTATCTGCTCTGGTGAGGGCATGTGCAACATTCTATGTTAAATATTCATTGAAGTGGAATCCAATTCTACGGAACTTGATATACTTCATTTATGGTTGATTGGAAAAATATAGAGACTGTGCTACTGGACATGGATGGCACGGTCCTTGATCTGTATTTCGATAATTATTTCTGGCAGGAATACCTGCCATCGCACTGGGGCAGATTGCGTGGCCTGGACGCAGAGACCGCAAAACAAAAACTGATCCCGAAGATGAAAAGTCTTGAAGGTACTCTCTCCTGGTATTGTCTGGATTTCTGGTCAAAAGAACTGGAGATTGAAGTCATTGAATTAAAAACAGATATCGAACATTTGATCCAGATAAGACCGAGCGCACTGGAATTTCTCAAGGCGTTGAACGATCATGGCCGGAAGCCCATTATGGTGACCAATGCTCACATGGATCTCATTGCCATGAAATTAACAAAGACAGGCATTGGTGAATACTTCAGCCATATCATCAGCTCACATACATTGGGTTGCGCCAAGGAGGAAGTGACTTTCTGGGAACGCTTGCAGGAGAATATTGAATTTAATCCGGAGAAAACCTTGTTGGTCGATGATAACGTGACTGTGTTAAGAACAGCTCGTAGCTATGGGATCACCCATCTGTTGAGTATTGCAGTCCCGGACAGCAGCGGTCCGGAGCGGGACACAGCAGAATTCCCGGCGATTTATGATTTTAATGATGTGCTTTCGTCCCCACTGTAAGTAAAGACCAGATCAAACACTTTATGCTCAAGCTTTATTCCCCGACGTTCAAACTTTGTGACAGGTCTCCAGTATGGACGCGGCGCCATTAGCCCTTCACCGGCAAGATTCACGTACCCGGGAACTTCAGCAAATGCATCCAGTATAGATTCTGAATAATCTTTCCAGTCGGTTGCGATGTAAACCCGCCCATGGGATTTGAGACATTTGGCTAGCGTCCTCAGAAATTCCGGATTAATCAACCTTCTCTTGAAATGACGTTTCTTGGGCCACGGATCGGGAAAGAAAATATAGACTGCATCCAGGCAATAAGGAGGCAACTGATATTGCAGGACTTCAAAGACATCGTGATTCGAAATCCGGATGTTGTGAAGATTAAGTTCGCGGATCTGGCGTAGCAGACTGCCTATACCGGGTCTGTGGACTTCCACCGCAAGGTAGTTATTTTCCGGGTGTTGTTTTGCAATGGTAATACAGCAATCACCCATGCCTGTGCCGATGTCCATTATGGTCGGAGCACGACGGCCGAATACTGTTACCAGATCAAGGTATTCCCTCGAAAACGGAATTCCAAAGTCGTGCCAGTAATATTCCAGGGCCTGGCGCTGACCCTCGGTCATTCGACCTTCCCGGCGGACATAGCTGCGAATATGACGAAGTGCTTGAGTCACCGGGTATATAGCCAGTCAGTAAGTGTTTTTACTAGAAGAACCGACCATCCAGCGGCGAAGAGGCACTGGCATAGGCACGCCTCGGCATGCGTCCGGCAAGGAAAGCTTCGCGGCCGGCCTCAATAGCTTTTTTCATGGCTGAAGCCATGAGGACAGGATCCTTGGCTTCGGCTATGGCAGTGTTCATAAGGACACCGTCGCAGCCCAGTTCCATGGCAATTGCAGCATCTGAGGCTGTACCAACCCCGGCATCAACAAGGATAGGCACGCTGGCGTTTTCAATGATGGTACGAATGTTGTAGGGATTGCGAATTCCGAGTCCTGAACCTATCGGTGCCGCCAGGGGCATCACGGCAATACACCCCAGTGACTCGAGGCGTTTTGCAATGACCGGGTCGTCTGTGGTGTAAACCATGACATCAAAACCATCGGAGATCAGGGTTTCCGCCGCCTTCAGCGTTTCAGTAATATCCGGATAGAGTGTTTTTTCATCACCGAGAACTTCCAGTTTGACCAGTCGTTGACCATCCAGTAACTCTCTGGCTAACTGGCATGTCCTTATGGCGCTCTCGGCATCGTAGCATCCGGCAGTGTTGGGCAGGATGGTAAATTTTTCCGGCGAGATAACATCAAGCAAGTTGGGTTCATTCTGATTCTGGCCGATGTTAGTCCGTCGGATCGCCACGGTGACGATTTCCGCGCCGCTAGCCTCAATGGCTGCCCGGGTCTCTTCCAGATTACGGTATTTGCCTGTACCGACGAGCAAGCGGGAATTGAAGGTCCGGCCTGCTATTGTGAGTTGTTCGGTTTTCTTCGTATTCATCCGCTGTGTGATTATCCCTCTAGCCGCCGCCAATTGCATGGACGATTTCGATTTTGTCATTTGGCTTGACGGGATGAGTTTGAAAATGACTGCGAGGTACGATCTCTTGATTAATCTCGACTGCAAGCTTGCCCTTTAACTCAAGTCTTTCCAGAAGGTCCTGAACAGTTTTTACACCTTCAACTTGGCATGGTTTGCCGTTGAGATTTATCTGCATGATGCGGGGGTTATTTTGGATTACTATAAATCTACCCGCAAACCTTCGCGGGCTACATGGCATTTCAGCCCTGATTTCCTCTCGGAGATTATTTCCAGTGCATGCTGATGGATATTTTCAATCATTTCATCATCATAATTAGGATCATGATGATAAAGATAAAGTTCCTTTACTCCAGCATCGATCGCCATATTGACGGTATCGATATAACAGGAATGGCCCCAACCCCGTTTTCTGTTGTAATCCTCGGTCGTGTACTGGGCATCATGAATTAATATATCCGCATTGCCGATGATTTCCAGTTCTGATTGATGTTCTTCCCTGACCAAATCATCATAGAGTGACTGCTCTTCGTGGTTCAGTTCGGAGCGTTGCTTGGAAACCGATTTCTCGATGAACTTGCATTCATTATCAGATATATAAATGACAGTCTTGCTATTTACACAAATCCGATATCCGAAAGTTGCTCCAGGATGATGGACATTCCTGAATGTAATCCTCATAGGCCCATGTTGCAATGTGTCGTTAGTCGGACAGACATAGTTTATTTTAGCGAGCCATGATTCAGTGCCGACAGGGAAATAAGGCGCCTTCATTTGGGCAGAAACGTGTTTTTCTACATCTTGCCTGTCATTACCGGGTCCAAAGAAGTTAAGAGTCCATTCTTTTAGGAAGGCCGGGACGAAAAAGGGTAGCCCGCAGACATGGTCCCAGTGATAGTGGGTAAGAAGCAGCATCAATTCACGGGCATTGCCTTTTACAAGCTCATTGCCCAGAGGAATGATACCAGTACCTGCATCGCATATCAGGGTATGACCGTCAGCGCTGATCTCGACGCAGGACGTATTGCCTCCGACTTTTAGGTGTGAATCAAAAGGGGCTGCATAGGAACCACGCACACCCCAAAAGCGGAGATATTTATTGCTCATACGGTGATTTTAAATCAGTTACTGGTATTGGCTGTATATTTGATTACGACATCAGTGATCATCTGTATGGGCATGGGTTTGGTAATAAAGTCCACGACACCCAGCTCAACAGCATCAAGCTTGTCTTGTGCATAATCTTTTGAGCTTACCATAATAACAGAAGTATTTTGATGCAGAGTGTGTTTTCTGAGGTCTTTCAACAGGCTGAGACCATTTTTGTCAGGTAGGATTATACTCAGGAACAATAAATCAGGTTGGTTATCTTTCAGGTAATTCCAGGAGTCCGCAGCCGTGTCAAAGATCTTCAGTTCTATCCCGAGGTCTTTAATACTGCGTTGGAATAATTTTTTAATTGCCGGGCTGTTGTCGACGAGCACAACAGTAGGCGCTTCGGTTCCCATGTGATCAAGCTCACTATTGTTTGGGCCAATATAGCTGTCAAGTAACTGAATTAGTTAGTTTTTTATTATTGTATTGAGTATAACCCGAGGATATGCAGGCTCCCCAACCAGACCTGATCAAGTTTACACCAAAATTAAAAAATCTCCCAAAGAACAGGGTCTTAAATGAATGACGATACCGAAATACAATACAAAAACTGTGAGCCAGTTCCAGAATCTGCTATGGCTGCGGTAAGCTACTGGTGCATCAGATTGGAGACAGGGATATATCAAGCGGGTGTAGTTCAATGGCAGAACATCAGCTTCCCAAGCTGAGAACGTGGGTTCGATTCCCATCACCCGCTCCAAAACTCCAGCCGTAAATGGGTATTGGCTATGAAGCTTACCCACAACATTGTAGACAATAGTGAAATTGGACAAGTGTACGCATGTTTGGGTAGCTTTAACATCCGCGAATTGCGATGCCCAGTACACGACCGAGGATTACAACAGAAAACGGGGTTGGGGAAATATGCCAATAGTCGGCAAATTCCAGAATATTATTTTACGTCGTTGATGTTGAGTTTCAGCAGCATGAAATCCAGGCCATTCGCCAGTAGCCGTTGGCGTGTTTCATTCAGTTTTTTCTGTTCTCGGTAGGGACCGACACGGACGCGATGACGGATGTCCTTGCCATTGATGACAACCCGCTGGATGTCGGCACTGATGCCAAGCAACGCCAGCCTGGCCTTCACTTCATCAGCCGCTTCATATTGTTCAAATGAACCGACCTGCAGTATGTAAACACCTTTTTCTTCAGTAAGGGTCCCGGAATCCTGTTTATCCTCGGCCTCCCATTCAGATACATTGACCTTCATGTCGGGGAGTATCCTGTAAAAATCAAACTGGGGGGTCATGGCCGTAGAATCAGTAGACGCCTCTGGTTTTTCCATGGTTGTACCTGGTATTGAGCCTGTATCAGCCACGTTTTCATCACCGGGATAGGAGAGACCTTTCAGGTAAACAATAAAAGCTACAAATAAACCGATACTAAGACCGGTCAGGAAAGGCAAGATTGCATCACTAGCGGAAGCAGACTTTTTGTCGCGACCTGACTTTCGCTTTCTATGTTTATAATCTCTGGTCATTACATCTTTTCAGGAGCTGACACACCGAGTAACGAAAGGCCATTTCTTATGACCTGTCGTACTGCACAGATCAGTTCAATCCTGGCATCTCTCAAACTCTCATTATCAACAAGGATCTGGCAGGCATTGTAGTAAGTATGAAATTCATTAGCCAGCTCCCTTAGATAGAATACAATTTGATGTGGTTCATAGCTCTGCGCTGCATTCAAAAGAATTTCAGGATAGATTGAAAGCCGGGTGAGAATTGCTTTTTCGTAAGATTGGTCAAGACGGCCTAAATCAACAGAAGCAATATCCGCAGGAAGCGTCAGATTTTTTTCACTGGCCTGACGCAAAACACTGCAGACACGTGCATGCGCATACTGGATATAATATACCGGATTGTCCTGAGATTCTGATTTTGCCAACTCAAGATCAAAATCAAGATGTTGTTCGCTCTTGCGCATGACATAGAAGAAGCGGGCAGCATCTTTTCCAACTTCGTTTCTGAGTTCGCGCAAGGTAACAAATTGCCCCGAACGGGTCGACATCTGTAACTTTTCAGGTCCACGGTAAAGAGTCGCGAACTGAACAAGCAGGATATCCAGCAGATCCGGGTTCTTGCCCAGTGCTTCAAGAGATGCCTTGACTCTCGCAATATATCCATGGTGATCAGCACCCCAGATGTCGATCATCCGGTCGTAACCGCGTTCATATTTTAAGTGGTGGTAGGCGATATCGGACGCAAAATAGGTCGTTTGACCATTTTCTCTTATTACTACACGGTCTTTTTCATCTCCAAGTTTGGTGCTGCGAAACCAGGTTGCCCCGTCTCTCTGATAGAGATAATCATTCCTGCGCAGGATATCGATGGCTTCCTCTATCTTGTTTGTTTCGGTCAGGCTTTTTTCAGAAAACCAGTTATCGAAAACTACGCCGAATTCAGCGAGATCATTTTCAATATCATCGCGAATAGCATTCAGACTTTTTTCAAACAGGAATAGATAGTTATCTTTGCCTAGCTCCGTTTTTGCACAGGCAATCAGCGCATCCAGCAGTTTCTCGGGATCCGGATGACTTGCAATTATGCCAGTCAGAGTTTCGGCAGAACACACCAGTACAGATTTTTTTTCCTGATAAATAGCATCAGCTATGTCTTTTATATAATCACCCTGATAGGCATTCCCGGGCAGCTCAATGTTGATATCACAAAACTGCAGATAGCGGAGCCAGACACTTACTGCAAGGATGTCCATCTGCCTCCCGGCGTCATTGACGTAATACTCACGTTCAACCCGATAACCTGCTGCCTCAAGCAGGTTTGCTGTTGCTGCTCCATAAGCAGCACCACGGCCATGCCCGATATGTAACGGACCGGTCGGGTTTGCAGAAACAAATTCGATCAATACCCTTTGGCCTTTTCCGAAATCTGATTGGCCAAACTTCTCTCCTTTCTCACTGATTTCGTGAATAACAGTCAGGAAGTAATCCTGATTAAGGAAAAAATTTATGAAACCAGGACCGGCAATATCCACTTTGTTGACTAATGAAGACGGTGGTAGCAAGGATACAATTTTTTCTGCAAGTTCCCTTGGCTTGGTACCTGTACGTGAGGCAAGCACCATAGCGACATTACATGCCAGATCACCATGATTCTGATCACGTGTATTTTCAACCTTGAATGGAATATCCTTGGCTGACTCCGGGTCATTTTCCCTGGCATATTTTTCCAGGGCAGCGCGTATGAGTTGTTCGATTGAATCTTTCACAGATCTGTCTGCTTAAAAAAGGCGCACATTGTAGCCTGCCCGCTGCGGGAGGAGAAGAAGGATACGGCTTTTAAGAAACTTATTTGACTGTAGTCAGGCCCAGTATTTCCCAATCCTGCATGCCGCCCCGGTACCATTTCAGTTTGTTTGCAGGATAGCCCATATCCAGCAAGGTGTTTATATTGGATGGGGATTGTCCGCACCACATCCCATTGCAGAATAGTACGAGTGTCTTGGCGTTGGAAAAGTCCCATAACCCTTCATGCGTACTGACTCCAAAGCGTTCCTTGAGAATGTCGGCAATCTCGAAAGGATCAGCACCTGCGTCAGTTTTCAGGCTAGTCCATGGTATGTTGACGGAACCTGGTATCGTTCCATTTTTCACCCAATCCGGAGTTCGGGAATCGATTACCAGGATAGAGTTATTTCCGTCATGTATTTTTTTCAGGTAGTTCAGCATTTCCAGTTCACCAATGGTTTCAACACCTTCGGCAATTTTCATTGGTTGAATGCAAAACGGCGGACATTCCCTGGATGTCCAGGCATAGGCCGGATTGACTTTATTTTTTCTATCCTGATTTCTCCGGATGGTGATATCTTTTCCCTGATGTGTGACTGTCACTGAATCGAGGCTATCAGTTATACCAACATCGGCCACAGCCTGTGGGATAACCCATGCCAGTGCCATGACAAGCGATAAATACAAGGTATAAGATCTTAATTGTTCCCACATAGCAATTTCCTCATTCAACCCTGACAGTTTTGACAGCATTCTGCTTCAATGGTGCCATTGAAGCATTTCCTCTATAACATGTCCTGTGGATCCACATCCAGTGACCAGCGAACCTTGCGACTGCTCTGGAGTTGTTCAATTTCAGGGATCCATTCGGCAAGCAGCTTGCCAAGTAATTTTCTGTTTTCTGTCTGGAGTAACAGTTGCATGCGGTAACGTCCAGCCCGTTTTTCGATTGGCGGAATAAAGGGGCCAAAAACATCATGGCTGATGCCGGAACCGGCAAGCAGCTGCCTCGCTTCCTGAAGAAATCTCTGACTTCGTTCCTTGCTGTTCGATTCTGCGCGGATAAGTGCCTGACAGGTATATGGCGGCAGACCAGTATCAGCCCGTTCCTTGAGAAGCAGCGATGAGTATTGTTTGTAGTCATGTGCCTTCAGAGTTAACAATAACGGATGGTCTGGGAAATGTGATTGTATGTATACCATTCCCGATTTATCACCGCGTCCAGCACGGCCGCTGACCTGCATGATAAGCTGTCCCATTCTCTCACTGGCACGGTAATCTGCGCTGTGTAATCCATGATCAGTATCAATGATGCCCACCAGTGTCACACCGGGGAAATGATGTCCCTTGGCCAGCATCTGGGTTCCAATCATGATATCCACTTTGCCCTCGTTAATATCCTTTAGCATGGTCTCCATGGACCCCTTGCGCCGGGTAGAGTCACGGTCTATGCGCGAAATCCTCGCCTTCGGGAACAGTGTCTCGAGTGTTTCTACGGCTCTTTGCGTCCCATGACCGATTTCTATCATGTTCTCTCCCGAACATTGCGGGCATTGTCCCGGTATACGTTCCTGGTGGCCACAATGATGGCAGTGCAATCGCCCGGTCGATTTATGGTAGGTCATTCGGATTTCGCAACGCGGACATTTTATTATGGCGCCACAATCATGACACATATAAACCGGGGCAAATCCGCGTCTGTTCAGAAACAGGAGGGTCTGCTCGTTTTTTTGCAGATTGATTTCGATTTGTTTAAGGAGAGAAGTTGAAAAGGCACCAGTCATATTTTTACCTCTGATATCTTTTATCAGAATATCAGGCAGACGGGAGCCAGTAGCGCGCCTTCCCAGGCATAACTCGCGATATTTACCTTGCATGACGTTATATATAGATTCCATGGATGGTGTTGCAGAGCCAAGGATGATCGGTATTCTGGCCTGGTGTGCTCTAAGCAAGGCAAGGTCCCTGGCAGAATACCTGAAGTTTTCCTGCTGTTTGTATGAGAGATCATGTTCTTCATCAACAACGATCAGCCCAAGTTTTTTAAATGGTGTCCAGAGTGCCGAACGGGTCCCGAGTAAGACCCTGTTATTACCATCCCTGGTGCGTAACCAAGTATTAAGCCGTTCGCGATCAGTCAGACCGGAATGCATGACAGCAATCTCCAATCCGAGTCGTGATTTAAAATAGTTAATAAATTGTGTGGTCAGGCCAATTTCTGGCAGCAACACCAAAGCCTGGCGGTTGTTCTTAATGACTTCTTGGATGCATTTAATATAAACCTCGGTTTTACCACTTCCAGTAATACCGTAAAGCAAACAGGGCTGGTAGTCGTTTAATCGGCTGGTGATTGTTGATACGGCCTGTTCCTGTTCAGGGTTAAGTTTTAAATCAGATAAAATTTTGTTTGAAATCGAAATACCGTTTTCCTGTGTTACTTTGCTAACCAGTTTTTTCCTTTCCAGCTGTTTCAGAGGAATACGCCAGTTTGTGAAGACATCTGAAAGTTGGCCAGATGTTAACGGTTGCTTGTGAGATTTAATATAATCATAAATAGCCTTTTGCTTGGGGGAATTTTTTAGAAATTCGGAAGTTTGTTTTTCTACCACTTCAGATATTTCCCATTTTTCTATTGAGGACACTTCAAGATTTGAACCGGTGCGTATTAGCCTGGGCAGTGTCCCAAGGAACACGTCACCGGCAGGTTGATGATAATAATCTCGGGCCCATTGCATGAAATACAGAAGTTCCTGTCCGAAAATTGGTTCGCTGTCCAGAACAGATTCAACCCGTTTTAATTTGTGTCTTGGTATCCCGGTTTTATCAGTAACTTCAAGCAAGAGTCCAATTACCTTTTTTGACTTTCCAAATGGGACCCTTAAGCGTAAAGCCGGTACCAGTATACTTTCGTCGATATTAGCAGGTGGGAGATAGTCAAAGATTTTTCTCAGTGGCGTGTCTATGACAACCTTCAGGATACAATTTGGTGAGTGCATGACCGAGAAACGGTAAGGGTTTTCTATGGCCAGTTATGACTAGAAAAGATCCTGAATGGCGGGCCCTTCCGTTGCCTGGTTGATGTCAGTTGGCCCGGTGCTGGATACTTTCTCTGGCACTTTTCCGGAACGGAAGACCTCAAAGATAGCATCGGTACTTTCAGGCGAGGCAAGCTTGCCACTCACGGGGTCAATGCGGGCAAACACCAGGCCTGGAGGTCTTTCCATTAGTTTCTCAGGCAAACCTTTTAACGCAGTTGCCATGTAATCAATCCAGATAGGCAGCGCAGCCCTTGCGCCTGTCTCTGCGTTTCCAAGAGGCTGAAACTTATCAAAACCAATCCAGGTAACGGTAACGACATCTGAATTAAACCCCGAGAACCAGGCATCACGCTGGTCATTTGTAGTTCCCGTCTTGCCCGACAGGTCCTTTCGAGCCAGCACCAATGCCCTGCGGCCGGTACCATGCTGAATAACATCCCGAGTCATTGAATTCATGATCCAGACGTTCTCGGATTCAAGTACGCGTTTTGCATATCTGGGCTCAACTGATTCTTCCTTTTCCTGTTCCAGATCTGTTTCTGAATCCTCTCCCAGCTGTTCCGGATTGGTTTCTGGATCTTCTTCCGGCGTTGTTTCACCAATTCCCTGCATGGAATCAAGAGATACAGGTTCCGGGCAGTCCGGGCAAATAATGGCTGGATTTGCTTCATAGAGGATTTTACCGTCTTGGGATACAATTTTCTGAATGAAATACGGTTCAATCAGATAGCCACCATTGGCAAATACTGCATAGCCCCTGGCCAGTTGCCAGGGTGTTACGGCGCCGCTACCCAGAGCCAGCGAGAGATTTGCCGGAAGTCGGCTGGTGTCAAACCCGAATCGTGATATGTAATCCAGAGCAAATGGTATTCCGATTTCATTCAATAGACGGATTGATACCAGATTTCTTGAGTGAGTCAGTGCCACTCTCAAACGGGTGGGGCCATAGGTTTTCTGACTATAGTTCTCCGGTCGCCAGGTTTCATCAAGTTCCCTGTCTTCAAAGACAACGGGAGCATCATTGATTATTGTTGCTGCTGTCATACCGGAATCTATTGCAGCGGAATATATAAATGGTTTAAATCCGGAGCCTGGCTGCCGATAGGCTTGAGTAACGCGATTAAATTTACTCCTGAGAAAATCAAAACCCCCGACCAGGGCAATGGTAGCACCGTCCTCTGGGTTGAATGAGACCAAGCAGGATTCGACATCAGGGAGCTGGCTTAATATCCATTGACTGTCATCAGTTTCCGTCAGGCGAACCACATCACCGACGTTGAGGATGTCATCGGGTTTTTTTGGCTCAGGGCCAGCAATGTTCTCCGAGACATACTTTCTGGCCCACGTCATCCCGGACATGGCAACTTCGACTTTACCGATGTTGAGAACATAGGCGGTGGCATTCTCATTACTGATGTCAATAACCAGAGCCGGGTAGAGCTCACCAAGTATCGGAAAGCTTGCAAGTAAGTCTCCCCAGCCAGATTCATCGATATCCTCATCAAGATCAAAATGATGTTCAGCTCCCCGGTAACCATGCCGTTGATCATAAGCGAGTATGCCCTTACGGAGTGCTGCGTTGGCTGATCTCTGATTTCCATCGCGTATGGTTGTGGTGACATGGAGACCTGATGTGTAGGCCTCTTCACCATATTCATCCACAAGATATTGTCTGACCATTTCTGCAATATAGGGTGCCTCCAGCTGAACCAGTGAACTGTGCAAGGCTGCACTGACCGGTGTGTTAACCGCATCTTTATATTCTTCCTCGGTAATAAATTCTTCGTTCAGCATTCTTTGTAGAACATAATTTCTCCGGGTCGTTGCCCGATCCAGATTGCTGACAGGATTGGTTGTAGAGGGGGCCTTGGGTAAAGCGGCCAACATGGCGAACTGGGGCAGGGAAAGTTCATGTATCTGCAAGCCATAGTAAACCTGTGCTGCTGCACCAACGCCATAGGCCCTTTGACCTAGATAGATTTTATTCAGGTAGAGAGTCAGGATTTCATCCTTGCTGAGTTCTTTTTCAATTTTCAGGGCAAGGAATATTTCGTTTAACTTTCTCAGGTAGGTTTTTTCCCTGGTGAGGAAAAAATTTCTGGCAACCTGCATGGTTATGGTGCTGCCTCCCTGGGTTTTTTCACCGGTTTTAACCAATTGAATGGCAGCCCTGAGAATACCTTGCCAATCCACTCCCGGATGCACATAAAAACGATCATCTTCTGCAGCCAAAATGGCCTGAATCATCTGTTCAGGTATCTCTTCCCGGGTGATTGGAATGCGACGTTGTTCACCAAATTCGGCGATCAATGATTGGTCCGCGCTGTAAACTCTAAGGGGTACCTGCATCCTGATATCTTTCAATGTCTCGATATCAGGTAATTGCGGCACGATAAACAGAGCCAGTGCAACAACGAGAACAATCCCGGATAACAGTGAAACTAGTAGGAAATAAAAGCTAAAACGCAACATATTGTGTTTTTGAGTCCTTACCTGTGCCAGATATATTGTTTATCAAAAAGAATTAAGTTTTATATGTAATTGTATGAAGTTATTGAAAAAACTATTTGTTTTTTAAAATTCTCTTGGCTATAGTTGGCACAGTGTTAATGTTTTTATACACGAAAGGCATATAACCCACGATGCTAAAAGGAAAAAACAGTGCTATCGTTGTTCGGAAATAAATCGACACCAGTCTTGGGGATTGATATCAGTGCAACTGCCATTAAGTTGCTTGAGCTGGGTGGTAGTCCCGGCAAGTATCGCGTCGAAAGTTACTCGGTAGAACCATTACCCGCTAATTCAGTTGTAGACAAGAATATATCTGATGAGCATGCCGTTGGCGAGGCCATTGGCAGGGCAGTGAAAAAATCCGGTACCAAACTGCGAGAAGCAGCCGTTGCCGTGGCTGGTTCTGCAGTCATCACCAAAATTATCAGCATGCCAGCAAATATCTCTGATCGGGATATGGAAACCCAGATCAACCTGGAAGCAGACCAATACATCCCGTTCCCCCTGGAAGAAGTCAACATAGACTTTGAAATTATCGGACCTTCTGCACAATCAGATGACCAGGTGGATATTCTGCTAGCGGCATCAAGAAGTGAAAATATCGACCTCAGGGTCGCTTCATTGAATGTTGGTGGTCTCAAAGCAAAGGTGGTAGATGTCGAAGCCTTTGCCCTGGAGAATGCCATTGGTCTACTGGCGCAACACCTCGGTGTCGGAGAGGGGTCCACAATCGCTATTGCCGATGTTGGATCTACCATTACTACCTACAGTGTACTGGAAGATTTCAAGATTATTTATTCTAGGGAACAGAATTTTGGGGGGGCTCAGCTGACAGAGGAAATACAGAGGCGTTATGGCTTGTCATATGAAGAAGCCGGTCTGGCCAAGAAACAGGGCGGATTACCTGAAAACTATGAGCCTGAGGTACTGGACCCCTTCAAACAGTCAATGGCGCAACAAATCAGTCGTGCGCAACAATTCTTCTTTTCATCCAGCCAGATTGCAACGGTCGATCATCTGATTCTTGCGGGTGGTTGTTCTTCCATACCCGGTATTTCCGAAGTGGTGGAAACTGCTGTAGGTGTGCCAACTACTGTTGCCAATCCATTTGAGAATATGTCCATATCTTCCAGGGTGCCAACTCAGGCGTTACATAAGGATTCACCTGCACTGATGGTTGCATGTGGTCTGGCACTAAGGAGTTTTGACTGATGGCGAAGATTAATCTATTACCCTGGCGTGATGAGAGACGCAAGGAACAGCAAACGGAGTTTTTTATTATCCTGGGGCTCTGTGCAGTTGTTGGGATAATGTTATGGGGCGCAATCCATTTCTATCACAATTTATTGATTTCGTTTCAGGAGAACCGTAATCAATATATCAGTCAACAAATAGAAAACCTGGATAAAAAAATTGAAGAGATCAAAAGACTCGAGAAAGAGAAAGCCAGGTTATTGGCCAGGATGCGTGCAATTGAATTGTTACAAGGTAATAGGCCATTAATCGTGCGCCTGTTTGATGAACTGGTTCGCAGCCTGCCCGAGGGTGTGAGTGTTAATAATGTCACTCAGAAAGACACGAAGATAACAATTGAAGGTGTTGCACAGTCGAATGCCAGAGTGTCCTCATTCATGAGAAATCTCGATAGTAATGATTGGTTAAAGAATCCCGAACTCGACATAGTCCAGGCAAAGGATGAACAAGGAACAAGGATCAGTAATTTCACCTTGCGATTTAGCCAAGTCATTCCTTCAGCTTCAGAGGAAGAGGATCAGACATGACATTTGATGATCTGCAAAATCTTGATTTTGAGAATATCGGTGACTGGCCTTTTTCGATCAAGGCTGTTGCAGCATCTCTAGTGATAGTGGCAATAGTTGGCGCCGGTTATTGGTTTGATGTCAAGGCACAACGCGAAGAGCTTGCGGTAGCTGAAAGGAAAGAGGTTGAATTGATGGAGAGTCTTGAGAGAAAACAGAAAAAGGCCGCTAATCTTGATGCCTTGAAAGTCCAGTTAGAGGAAATAAAGCAGTCGTTCGGTGACATGCTAAAACAGTTGCCAAACAAGACTGAAGTTGCAGCCTTGCTGGTGGACATCTCACAGACCGGGCTTGCTGCCGGATTGGAATTTGAATTATTTAAACCTGAAAATGAGCAACCAGCAGAATTTTATGCAGAACTACCAATCAAGATTAGTGTGATTGGTGATTACCATCAACTTGGAGAATTTATCAGCGGAGTTGCGTCATTGCCCCGGATTGTAACCACGCATGATATTTCAATTAGCAGGAAAAAAACCAAGGAAGAAACACAAGCATTGCAAATGCAGGCAACGGCAAAAACTTATCGCGCCCTGGATGAAGAAGAGTTTGAGGAAGAGGCCCGGGCCCGGAGCAAGAAAGGCAGGAAGGGGCGCAGAAGATAATGTGGTACGCAGGTAATCATTATATGGAAAAAGCCCATCTTTTTTTACTCATGGGGATCCTGTTGGTTCTTTGTGGCTGCGTGACTAGCGACATGTCTGAACTTGAGAGAGAAGTTGAGCAAATCCTGACCCGGCCAGGAGGCCGGATTGCACCCATACCGGCAATCGAACCCTATGAAGCTTATACCTATCAATCCGGAAAGGAAGGGGCACGTGATCCCTTTCAACTGTTCTATGAAAAAGTAAAACTGGATCTTGCTGAACAGGACGAGGATGAAGGATTGACAGAAGCCATGGAAAGGGAGATCAAATACCGCAACCGAGAAGAGCTTGAGTCATATGAACTGGACAGCCTGAGGATGGTAGGGACACTTGAGGATAGTGATGATCTGTGGGGAATTATCCGGGATCCGGATGGCACAGTGCACAGGGTCAAGGTGGGGAATTATCTGGGAAGAAATATTGGCAAGATTCTCAACATTTATGAAGACAGGATTGAATTACGTGAAATCATCAAAAACAACGATGGCCGGTGGGAAGAGCGACCCGCAGCCATGGCGTTGTATGAAGAATAACCTGTTTCAGGGGTGGCTATTATGAGTAAGAGACAAACAGACCATCAAACAAAAGAAAAGGAAAAATATATGATTAGCTGGCTTGATCGTATCACAGCTTCAATGTTATTGATGTTTGCTGGTGCAATGCTCCAGACAACGGCTTTTGCGGCCACCCTAGATAACATCAGTTACACATCCTTGCCAGGTGATCAGGTAAAGCTGGAAATGCAGCTTTCAGAACCACTGGATGAAGAGCCGCTTAATTTCACCATAGATAATCCTGCCAGGATTGTCCTGGATTTCCCTGATACCAGCCTGAATTTTGCTGAGAAAAACCTGGCTATTGGCATTGGTGCTGCCCAAAGTGTTTCCTCAGTTGAGGCCGCCGGGCGTACGCGCGTTGTGTTGAACCTGTCGAACCCTGTCGCATACGAAATGGAGGTACAGGGAAACAAGGTCGTTCTAACTCTGGTGCCTGAAAGCGGAAAGGGCATGGGTTCAGCACCCTCCAGCAGTGTAGCAGCTACTGTCAGCAGCAGACCTGGTATGGGCAAACAGTTTGATGCCAGTATCAGTAATATCGATTTCCGGCGAGGTGCTGCCGGTGAGGGCAGAATCATGGTCACCTTGTCAGATCCCTCTGTGGCAGTGAACCTGGATAAAGAAGCCGGTAACGTGGTGGTTGATTTCCAGGGTGCTGGTCTTCCTGAGGCCCTCAATCGCCGCCTGGATGTCATCGATTTTGCAACGCCGGTCCGGGAAATCGATACGATTCCGACTGCAAACGGTGCAAACATGGTCATTACTACCACAACGTCAAACTATGACTACCTGGCTTACCAGACCGATAATCTGTTAACTATTGAATTCAAACCCTTGACCAGGGCAGAACAGGAAGAAAAGAAGAAAACCGAGTTTGGTTACACGGGTGAGCGACTTTCACTGAACTTCCAGGATATCGAGGTAAGGGCGGTCTTGCAGTTGATTGCCGACTTTACCGGACTCAACATGGTCGCCAGTGATACGGTTACCGGTAATGTCACTCTCAGATTGAAGAACGTGCCCTGGGATCAGGCATTGGACATCATTCTCAAGGCCAAGGGTCTGGGTATGAGAAAAGAAGGGAATGTAATCAGTGTTGCCCCGATCGGCGAAATCGCTGCACGGGAAAAACTCGAACTCGAATCCTCTCGGCAAAAGGAAGAGCTGGCAGCGCTTGAGACAGACTTTGTCCAGGTTAATTATGCCAAGGCCCAGGAACTCGCTGCATTGATCAAGGCCGAGGAAAATAATCTGCTGTCGAATCGGGGCAGTGTCACGATTGACGAGAGAACCAACACGCTTATCATCCAGGACGTGGCGAATAGTCTTGCCGCAATCCGTAACATGGTAGCCAAGCTGGATATCCCGGTACGGCAGGTTCTGATCGAATCACGGATTGTGAATGCTGATGAAAGCTTTGCCAAGGACCTTGGCGTACGTTTTGGCTACAGCAAGGCAACCAGACGAGATGGATTTGTTACCGAGCTCGGTGGTAGTGGTAATCCGGCTGGGTTTATAGGTGGAGGCATACCCGGTGTTACCGATTTCGGTGCGGGCACGTCATTTGTTACCGGTGATGAAGAAAACCTGATGGTGGACCTTCCGGTAACCAGTCCTTTCGGTGCGGCTTCGCTTGCCTATGGTCTGATTGGTTCCTATCTGCTGCAATTGGAAATATCAGCAGCCCTGGCAGAGGGCCGTGGTGAGGACATCGCGAGCCCCAAGGTAATTACCGCAAATCAGCGTGAGGCAGTGATCAAGTCCGGTATCGAAGTTCCTTACCAGGAGGCCACATCCAGTGGTGCCACGAGTGTGTCGTTCAAGGAGGCTGTGCTCGAACTTTCCGTGACGCCACAAATCACACCGGATGACCGAGTCATGCTGGATCTTACCGTTAAACAGGATCAAACTACTAGCACGCTCACGTTGGGCGTGCCCCAACTCCAAACCCGGGAAGTCAGTACCCAGGTGCTTGTAGATAATGGTGAAACTGTGGTGCTTGGTGGTGTCTACGAACAAAGTTCAGACTATACCTCCGATCGTGTTCCGTTCTTTGGTGATTTGCCGTACATCGGTTTTCTGTTCAAACGCACAATAGAAGATCGTGAAAAATCCGAACTGCTGATTTTCGTGACCCCGAAGATTCTCAAGGAGAATCTCCGCATATAGCTTCCTCCATAAACAAGCATTACCTCGTGGGTCCTTCTCAAGGCGCGGTTTAAAACCCGCGCCTTTTTTATTCTGAAATATAAGGAATTTTTAGTATGATGATGACACATCGTTGAAAGCCTATGGATACAAGCTTTGAAAAATTACAACAATATTTTCCTGGTTGGTCCCATGGGTGCGGGGAAAACCACCATAGGCCGCCAACTGGCCAAAAAACTCAAACTTGAATTTTTCGATTCCGACGAGGAAATTGAGTGCCGCACCCAGGCAAGTATCCCTCTGATCTTCGAAATTGAAGGAGAACAGGGTTTTCGCCAGAGGGAATCAGACTTGATCGAAGAATTAACCAAGCATTCAGATATCGTGCTCGCAACCGGTGGTGGGGCTATATTAAGTGAAAAGAACAGGAAAAGGATTTCTGAAAGAGGCTGGGTAGTCTATCTCAAGACCAGTGTACGGCAAATCCTCCGGCGCACTGCCCGGGATGTCAAAAGGCCCTTGTTGAATACCAACAACAAAAAACAAAAGATTGAGGACCTGTTGCACGAACGTGGTCCTTATTATGAAGAGGTAGCTGATCTGATTGTTGAAACCGGTGGCAGACCGGTGCAACAAATTGTCAATGAAATCTGTAGAAACAGGAAACAGAAGTGAAAGAAATACAGGTTGAGCTGGGAGAGAGATCGTATCCCATTCTAATCGGGAAAGGATTGCTGAATGATTCCTCGCTCATGAACAAATTCATACTCTCAAAACAGGTCATGATTGTTACTAATGAGACAATCGCCCCGCTCTACCTGGATCAATTGCAACAAATTCTGGGGAACCGGGAGTTACAGACAACTGTGCTTCCTGATGGAGAGAAATACAAAACACTGGATAGCATGAACGAAATAATTACCAATATGTTATCGCATAGATTCAGCAGAAATTCTTGTATCGTTGCTCTGGGCGGTGGGGTCATTGGTGATATTGCCGGATTTGCCTCGGCCTGCTACCAGAGAGGAACTGATTTTTTACAGTTACCAACAACCCTGCTTGCCCAGGTTGATTCATCTGTCGGCGGCAAAACCGCCGTGAATCACAGATTGGGTAAAAACATGATTGGTGCGTTTCATCAACCTGTTGCCGTGATCACTGATACCAACGTACTGGATACCCTGGATGATCGCCAACTGCGGGCAGGTCTCGCCGAGGTTATTAAATATGGGCTTATAAGAGACCATTCATTTTTTGAATGGCTGGAAGAAAATATTGGAAAATTACTTGGACGGAATGATAAAACTCTGGTTTATGCAATTGAAAAATCCTGCAGAAACAAGGCTGATATTGTAGCGCTGGATGAGACAGAGTCCGGTATCAGGGCTCTACTCAATCTCGGGCATACTTTTGGGCATGCCATTGAAACAGGGCTCGAATACCGGGACTGGTTGCATGGAGAGGCTATCGCTACGGGTATGTTAATGGCCGCTGATCTGTCGCAGCGTCAGCGCTGGTTATCCCATGAAGATGTGGAAAGGATAAAAGCAATATTGCTTAAAACTGACCTGCCAGTTACTCCCCCTGAATCAATCTCGGCAATTAATATGCGTGAACTGATGGCAGTCGACAAAAAAGCAAAAGATGGACAAATATTTCTTGTATTGTTGAAGTCGATTGGCAATGCACAGGTTACTGATCACTTTGATAATAATCTTCTAGCTGAGACGTTGAATTCTTTTTGTTCCGGAGAGGAGATAGTTTGATGCCGGATCTGGCTCCCTACGCCGCCAGAGAGGAAATATCAAGGGGCCGACAATATCAGGAAAAGTCCCCGGACTATCGTAGTGAATATCAACGTGATCGTGATCGCATTATACACAGTGCCGCATTCCGCAGGCTTGAATATAAAACCCAGGTATTTGTAAATCATGAGGGAGATATGTTCAGAACACGGCTCACGCACTCCATTGAAGTCGCACAGATTGGGAGAACTATTGCCCGTGCCTTGTGGCTTAATGAGGACCTGACCGAGGCTATTTGTTTGGCGCACGATCTTGGTCACACGCCGTTTGGTCATGCGGGGCAAGATATTCTGAATGAATGCATGAAGCCATTTGGCGGGTTTGAACATAACCTCCAGTCTTTAAGGGTCGTCGACCTGCTTGAGGAAAGATATGCAGATTTTCCGGGCTTGAACCTGACCTTTGAAACACGGGAAGGCATTCTCAAGCACTGTTCAAGGAAGAATGCAAAAATACTGGGTGATATCGGCCAGCGTTTCCTAAACAATCAACAGCCGGGGCTGGAGGCCCAGATTGCCAATATTGCGGATGAAATTGCCTATAACAACCATGATGTTGATGATGGTCTGCGTTCCGGATTGATAAACCTTCATCAACTTGAGGAAATTGATATCTTCAGAGAGCAGTTTCATTATGTCAGGAAAACCTGGCCCGGTTTGCATGGACGACGCGTCAGTCATGAAGTGGTCAGGCGCATGATTAATAAACTGGTCACTGACCTGGTGACAACCAGCAAGCAAAAAATTGCGCATTACCATCCAGACTCTATTAACGATATCAGGAATGCTGGTGAACCCATGATTACCCTCGGTGAGGACACAAAGGCCCAGCACCTGCAGCTCAAACAGTTTCTGCACAGGGAGCTTTACCAGCATCACCGAGTGGAGAAAATGACCAGCCTGGCCAAGGAGAAGGTCAGGGAGTTATTTGCTGAATATATGCAGAGGCCGGGACTGTTGCCGGAAGATGTGCAACTGCGGATTAAGCAAGCCAGCGGCAGGGGGGCTAGCGTGGAAGCTGCCCGGATTACAGCGGACTATATAGCCGGGATGACCGATCGATTTGCGATTGCTGAGTGTGAACGGGTCAGACAATCTGTTGATTGATAATCAATCAACCGTTCTAAAATTTCCCACAAATAGCATTGAATTGCATCGAAAATCATTGAATTACGGCTAACATGTTTTTTAGCTTATTGTTACCAGCATGCTGCACCGTGACATAAATCGGTATAAGCTCTATACTTTTCAACCTTTTGCTGAATAAATGGTTTAGGTGTGACTGACTTGAAAAGAATAAATAAATCAGGACTTTATCGGCCGGAATTCGAAAAAGGCAGCTGTGGATTTGGCCTGATTGCGCAGATGGACAATCAGTCCAGCCACTGGCTGGTGCAAACCGCCATCAAGTCGCTGTGCCGCCTGACCCATCGCGGTGCGGTGGCGGCAGATGGCAAAACGGGTGATGGCTGCGGGCTATTGATGAAAAAGCCGGATGCTTTCCTGCAGGCGTGTGCAAAAGAGCTGGGATATAAACTCGCTCCCCTCTACGCCGTTGGCATGGTCTTCCTGAATCAGAATGGTCACAGTGCGAGCAAATCACGTCGGCAACTGGAAGCTGAACTAAAACAGGAAGGGCTTTCACCATCTGGCTGGCGCGAGGTACCGACCAATGAATCCGCCTGTGGGGAAGAGGCCAAGAAATCCCTGCCGCGAGTTGAGCAAATCTTTGTAAATGCGCCCGAGGGGATGAGTGCTGAGGACTTTGAGTTACATCTGTACATTGCAAGAAGACGCACGGAAAAAACAATTCAGGAAGAAGACGAGGTTTTTTACGTCCCCAGCCTCTCTACTCATGTCGTTTCCTATAAGGGCTTGGTTATGCCGGGGCATCTCCAGGAGTTCTATGCCGATCTGAGTGATGAAACACTCACCTCCTCGCTGTGTGTATTTCACCAGCGGTTTTCCACAAATACTTGGCCCCAGTGGCGGCTGGCGCAGCCGTTTCGCTATCTTGCCCATAACGGCGAGATCAATACCATCCAGGGTAACCGAAACTGGTCGGTTGCCCGTAGCTTTAAATTATCTTCGCCCAGGATCCCGGCCATGGAGGACATCCGCCCGCTGGTTTCCATGCAAGGCTCGGATTCCTGTTCCCTGGATAACATGCTGGAAGCACTGCTTGCGGGTGGTTTGGATATCTTCCGTGCCATGCGGCTGTTGATTCCGCCAGCCTGGCAGAATGTCGACAACATGGATTCCGAATTACGGGCCTATTACGAATACAACGGCATGAATATGGAACCCTGGGACGGCCCGGCCGGGGTTGTCCTGACCGATGGTCGTTACGGTGCCTGTATCATGGACAGAAACGGGCTCAGGCCTGCACGTTATGTAATTACAGAAGATCGTCACATCACCCTAGGCTCAGAGATCGGTATCTATGATTACGAGCCCGGCGATGTTGTCGAAAAAGGGCGACTGAAACCCGGCCAGATGATGGCCATTGATACTGAAACCGGCGAGCTGTTATTACCTGCTGATATTGATGAGCGGCTCAAGGGCCGTCTGCCATACAAGGATTGGATCAAGAATTTTACCCGGGATATCGAGGCCAGCCTTGAAGATCAGCAATTGACGATTAACCCCATGGATCAGGATATCCTGGATTCCTACCTGAAGATGTTCCAGGTCACGTTTGAGGAGCGGGAGCAGGTGTTGCGGCCCCTGGCGCAGTCAGGACAGGAAGCCGTGGGATCCATGGGCGACGATACGCCATTACCGGTACTGTCATCACAGGTCAGGTATCTATATGATAATTTCAGGCAACAGTTTGCTCAGGTAACGAATCCACCGATTGATCCCATCCGCGAACATATTGTCATGTCCTTGACCACACATTTTGGCAAGGAGGGTAACCTGTTTGTCGAGGACGAGGAGCATGCTAAATGCCTGTCCGTAAAATCACCTGTACTATCGGAGAGCAAGTTTCATGAAATCCTGAGATATGACGATCGGGGTTTTCCGCATGCCATTATTAATTTGAACTATGATCCCTTGATTGGCCTGAAGCAGGCCATCGAATCTGTTTGTGATCAGGCAGAGGAAGCGGTGCGGGACGGACAAGTCATACTGGTTTTATCAGACCGGCAAATAGACCCGGACAAGCTCCCCATCCATGCCTTGCTGGCAACGGGTGCCGTTCATCACCGACTCATTGATGAAGGTCTTCGTTGTGATGCCAATATCCTGGTTGAAACAGCAACAGCCCGTGATCCACATCAGTTTGCCGTGCTAATCGGCTATGGCGCCACTGCCGTTTACCCATACCTTGCCTATGAGACATTGCAAAACATGCTGGATCGCAGGGAGATTCCGGCCGGTGAGAGTGTTGCGATTGCCAAGGCCTATCGCAAGGGCATTAACAAGGGGCTTTATAAGATCACCTCGAAGATGGGTATTTCGACTATAGCCAGTTACCGGGGGGCACAATTGTTCGAGATCGTCGGCCTGCATGATGAAGTGGTTGATCTCTGCTTCAAGGGTACCACCAGCCGAATCCAGGGGATTGGATTTACGGATCTGGAAGAAGATCAGAAATTTCTCGCAAAAGAATCCTGGAACAAACGTAAACCAATCCGTCAGGGTGGTTTGCTGAAATTCGTCTATGGTGGTGAATTTCACGCCTTCAATCCTGATGTCATCCGTGCCATCCATGCGGCTACGGAGTCTGGGGACTATGAAAAATACCGTGAATATGCAGCGCTGGTGAATGAACGGCCTATTACGGTATTCCGTGACATGTTCAAACTCAAGAAGGTTAGTGAGCCGATCAGTATTGATGAAGTTGAATCAATAGAGAGCATTCTACCCCGATTTGATACAGCGGGCATGTCCCTGGGGGCGCTCTCACCGGAAGCCCATGAATCGCTGGCGCAGGCAATGAATGCCATTGGTGGCCGCTCAAACTCCGGTGAAGGCGGTGAGGATCCGGAGCGATTCCATACGGACAAGATGTCTAAAATCAAACAGGTCGCCTCTGGTCGTTTCGGTGTCACACCCCATTATCTGGTCAATGCCGAAGTGTTGCAGATCAAGATTGCCCAGGGTGCAAAACCGGGTGAAGGTGGACAGTTACCGGGCGACAAGGTCAACGAAATGATTGCCAAGCTACGTCATTCCAAGCCGGGTGTGGCTTTGATCTCGCCACCGCCACATCATGACATTTATTCCATTGAAGATCTGGCGCAATTGATTTTTGATCTCAAGCAGGTCAACCCCCAGGCCCTGGTCTCAGTAAAGCTGGTTGCAGAGGCAGGTGTTGGCACCATTGCGGCCGGTGTGGCCAAGGCCTACGCAGATCTGATTACGATTGCCGGCTATGATGGCGGTACAGGTGCGAGCCCCCTGACATCAGTTAAATACGCGGGCTCTCCCTGGGAGCTGGGACTTACCGAAACCCATCATACCCTGCGCGCCAATAATCTTCGCGACAAGGTCAGAGTCCAGACAGACGGCGGTCTCAAGACCGGTCTGGACGTGGTCAAGGCTGCGATCCTGGGTGCAGAGAGCTTTGGCTTTGGCACGGCACCCATGGTGGCATTGGGATGCAAGTACCTGCGCATCTGTCATTTAAACAACTGCGCCACCGGCGTGGCGACGCAGGACAAGGTACTTTATACCAAACACTTCAAGCCCAACGGTCCGCAAAAAGTTATTAATTATTTCCGCTTTGTTGCCCAGGAAGTTCGAGAGCTTATGGCGGAACTTGGAATTAGGCGCTTTGAGGAACTTATTGGCAAGACTGAATTGCTGGAGATATTGACAGGCGAGAGCAACAAGCAACGCGGTCTCGATCTCTCACCGATCCTCTCAGATCATGGTGTGTCTCCTGACAAACCTCATTTCTGCATGCAACCTAAAAATCAGCCATTTGATAAAGGTGAAATGGCAGAGCAAATGGTCAAAGATGCCATAAAGGCCATCGAGAACAAGTCCGGCGGCGAGTTTCATTATTCCATCCGGAACAACAATCGTTCTATCGGCGCGCGTCTTTCAGGTGAGATTGCTCGCCGCTACGGGAACTATGACATGTCAGATAGCCCGATAAAGATTTGCCTAAAAGGTACGGCAGGTCAGAGTTTCGGTGTCTGGAATGCAGGCGGCCTTGAAATGTATCTTGAAGGTGATGCCAACGATTACGTTGGTAAAGGGATGGCGGGAGGCAAGCTTGTCATTTATCCGTCAGCAAACAGCAAGTTTAAAAGCAATGAGACTGTGATTATGGGTAACACCTGTTTGTATGGTGCGACTGGTGGCAAATTATATGCTGCTGGTGTCGCCGGCGAACGCTTTGCTGTCAGAAATTCCGGAGCCGTGGCAGTTGTTGAGGGAGTTGGTGATCACGGTTGCGAATATATGACCAGCGGTATCGTGGTAATACTCGGTGATACAGGAATTAATTTTGGTGCCGGTATGACTGGAGGTATGGCATTTGTGTATGACAAGGACAACAGTTTCCCAGATAAATACAATCATGAATTAATCGATACGCACAGGGTTTCATCCGAATACATGGAAGGCTATAAAAATTTCCTGCAAGACTTGGTTGAAGAATACGTGACAGAGACCGGTAGTGAATGGGGCCAATATATTCTCGATGATTTCGAGGAACATGCTGGCAAATTCTGGCTGGTCAAGCCCAAGGCTGCCGAACTATCGACATTGCTTGATAATCTGCTTGCCGCTGCATAAAGTACGCACTTTTCAAAGTGCGTAAATATATTCTTTTTTATTACTTATCCATCATTAGATGAGCAAGACGACGCATAATAATTTCCAGTTTCTTGATCTTCCGCGACAGGATCCGGCGAAGACTCCTGTTCCTGTGCGCATCTATGAGTGGAATGAGATATATGGTCAATTTGATAAATCCTCTGCAGCTGAGCAGTCTGCACGTTGCCTCGCCTGTGGCAATCCTTACTGTGAATGGAAATGCCCGGTGCATAATTACATTCCCAACTGGCTGAAGCTGATAGAAGAAGGCAATCTTTTTGAGGCCGCTGAGCTGTCTCACAAGACCAATTCATTGCCGGAGATCTGCGGGCGCATTTGTCCACAGGACCGCCTGTGTGAGGGTGCTTGCACGTTAAATGACGGGTTTGGTGCCGTTACCATTGGTGCTGTGGAAAAATACATCACCGATGAAGCGGTTAAACAGGGCTGGAAACCCGACCTTTCTAACGTGGTATCAACCGGCAAGAAAGTCGCAGTAATTGGTGCCGGTCCCGCAGGTCTGGGTTGCGCCGATGTCCTGACCAGAAACGGCGTCAAGGCCGTAGTTTTCGACAAGTATCAAGAGATCGGTGGCCTACTGACTTTTGGAATCCCGCCATTCAAACTGGAGAAGGAAGTTGTGCTCACCCGCAGAAAATTGATGGAAGATATGGGTGTGCAATTTGTACTCAATACCGAAGTTGGCAAGGATATCAGTTTTGACGATTTATTAAGAGACTACGATGCGGTGTTTCTGGGTATGGGTGCATACACCTATATGACGGGAGGATTCCCGGGTGAAAATATGCCGGGAGTATATGAAGCTCTACCCTATCTCATTTCCAACATTAATCGATTCATGGGTTATGAAAAATCAGCCGATGATTTTGTCGATATGAAAGACAAGAATGTTGTGGTTCTGGGTGGCGGTGACACCGCCATGGACTGTGTGCGCACCGCCATACGCCAAGGGGCAACATCTGTTACCTGTGCCTATCGCCGTGATCAGGAGAACATGCCGGGCTCCATGCGTGAGGTCGAAAATGCCAAGGAAGAGGGAGTGAAATTCCTCTGGAACCGGCAGCCGGTTGAAATTGTGGGTAATGGTAATGTACAAGGGGTAAAGATGGTTACCACGCAGCTTGGTGCTCCTGATGAAAGAGGGCGGCGAATGCCGGAGCCTGTTCCGGATACCGAGGAAATCCTGTCAGCCGATGCCGCAATCATTGCATTTGGATTCCGACCCAGCCCGGCGAACTGGTTTGAAGAACATAATATTGCCATTGATGAACGCGGCCGGGTAAAGGCAACAGAGAAGGCCGAATTCAAATACCAGACCAGCAATCCTAAAGTTTTTTCCGGCGGGGACATGGTTCGCGGTGCTGATCTGGTTGTGACGGCAGTTTTCGATGGGCGTCTGGCTGCGGAGGGGATACTGGATTACCTGAAAGTATAGGTAGTCCTGTTCCAGGGCGGAAAGATCAGGACATTTTTTCTAAATAACAATAATCAATCGTCTCTAATGTCTGTTGAACTCAAGAATGATAGATTGATCCGTGCCTTGCTCAGGCAGCCGGTCGACATGACCCCGGTATGGATCATGCGTCAGGCTGGGCGTTACTTGCCCGAGTACCGCAAAACCCGGGAAAGGGCGGGTGATTTCATGACACTTTGCAAGACGCCTGAACTGGCCTGCGAGGTCACATTACAACCCTTGGCACGTTTTGATCTGGATGCGGCCATTCTGTTTTCCGATATCCTTACCATCCCGGATGCGATGGGTCTTGGTCTTTCTGTTATTGAGAAGCAGGGCCCTAGATTCGAACACCCTGTCAGGACAGCAACTGAAATCAATAAGCTCGGAATCCCCGATCCCGAATCCGATCTGGCATATGTCACAGATGCAGTGCGCCTGATCCATAAAGAACTCAATGGCAAATTGCCGCTGATCGGTTTTTCAGGTAGCCCATGGACACTGGCAACCTATATGGTTGAAGGACAATCAAGCAAGACTTACTCTATTATAAAGGGTCTCCTGTATAACGAACCAAAGACTCTACATATATTAATGAATACCCTGGCGAAATCTGTTGCCACTTATCTCAATGCCCAGATAAATGCCGGGGTTGATGTCGTTATGGTATTTGACACCTGGGGTGGGATCCTGACACCTGATGCTTACCGTGAATTTTCTTTGCAATACATGCAGCAGATAGTTGATCAATTACAGAGAGAATCTCACGGGAAGAAAATACCCGTGATCCTTTTCAGCAAGGGTATTGGTAATCTGATCCATGATCTCGCAAATTCCGGTTGTGATGCGGTAGGACTGGATTGGACACAGGACATTGCAGAAATCCGGGAATTGGTGGGAAATCGGGTCGCCCTGCAGGGAAATCTTGATCCAGCAGTGCTATATGCCAGCCCGGATGTTATAACCGAGCAGGTCTCACATATCCTGGCCGGGTTTGGTTCAGCACCCGGCCATGTATTCAATCTCGGTCATGGAATACACCCAGAAGTAAACCCGGATCATGTAAAGGTGCTTGTAGACAGTGTCCACGAATTGAGCAAGCCATACCATAATTGAAAGAGTCCCGTTCACAACAAATAATACTTTTGCTCAAGGGCTTTTGCATGGGCGCTGCTGATGTAGTGCCAGGTGTCAGTGGCGGGACCATGGCGCTAATACTGGGTATTTATGTAAGGCTCATCAACGCCATTCGATCCTTTGACGCGAAATGGCTAACAGCTATATTCAGGCTTGATGCAAAAACAATCTTTGGGCGACCAGATTTTGTTTTTTTGATTCCATTGCTTGGCGGGATAGGTATAGCCCTGTTTTTTTTCACACGGGTTGTATCTTTACCCGGACTGATTGAGTCTGACCCGGTTCCGGTTTACGCATTATTCACAGGCTTAATCACCGGTTCGGTTTGTGTGCTCCTTTACCAGGTACGTGATGGCCTGCTGAAGGGCTTCATTTTCATTTTGTTGGGCGCAGTTGGTGGTTATCTTGTGTTTAACCTCGTACCGGTCAATACACCGGAAACCAGCTGGTTTGTCTTTCTCTGTGGCGCAATAGCAATAACAGCAATGATCCTGCCTGGTCTCTCTGGCTCATTTATCCTATTGATTTTAAAGAAATATAGCTATATTTTCCATGCTATCGGCCACCTGCAATTTTCAATCCTGTTGCCGTTTGTACTCGGAATAATTTGTGGACTTGCCTTGTTTAGCCGGATTCTGGGATGGTTGCTTCGCAAATATTATAAAAATACCATTCTATTTATTTGCGGATTATTGACTGGATCTTTATCTGTGGTCTGGCCATTCCAGCAGCGTAATTACCAGATACTAAATGGTAAAAAGCAACTCTTATCGGTTGACCCTTATATACCATCAGTATTTAGCCAGGAAATCATCGTGGCAGTAGTGCTGATGGTAACAGGTATAATGGTTGTAGTATGGATTAATTACCACTCAGAAAACGGTTCCTGAATTAGAAGAAGAACAAGTTAACGGGAACAGTACTTGTATGGTTCTCTAAGGAGATAAACCCATGCCCTTGTCTGAAGTTGTACTGATAATCATGGGATTATTAACTCTGGCTATGCTGGCTGCAGGCATATGCCAGCGATGGTTTGTGCCCTATACGGTATTTCTAGTCATTATAGGTATTACGCTTGGCTTCTTTGCAAGGGAAATTGATACTTTTTCATTTCTTCTTGAATTCCAGCTCAGTCCTGAGATTGTCCTGTTTATATTTCTGCCGGCACTTATCTTTGAGTCTGGAATCAATCTCAATGCCCGCCAGTTGATGAAAGATATTGCACCGGTTCTTATGCTAGCCGTAGTCGCCTTGATGATCTCATCAGCTCTTATTGGAGCAGGACTTTGGTTAATTCTTGATATTAATGCAGGGCTCGCATTGCTTTTTGGTGCACTTATATCTGCAACAGATCCTATAGCAGTCATCTCCACATTTAAAGAGCTGGGAGTGCCAGAAAGGTTAACTGTATTAATTGAAGGTGAATCCCTGTTAAATGATGCAACAGCCATTGTCCTCTTTAATATCATACTGGGCCTTATTCTGGCAGATTCAGTGGACTGGTCTTATACTGGTCTGGTGGCCCTCGAGTTTCTCAAGGTATTCCTTGGCGGGCTGATAACTGGTGTATTTCTCGGCATTCTGACCGGCGAATTAATGCATCGTCTGTTCAAAGGGATTAATGCCTTCATGATCATGTCGTTGGTCATAGCTTATTCCAGTTTCATTATAGCAGAGCATATGCTGCATGTTTCAGGTGTTATGGCAGTTGTTGCTGCTTCAATCACACTGGCCTATTCCTGGGTCACAAGATTTCCACAGACCGAAATAAAGTTTATTCATGAATCGTGGGAAGTAATCATTCTTGTATGTAATTCCCTGTTGTTCCTGTTGGTGGGTTTATCAATTGATATCAGCCTGCTCGTTACACAGATCGATATGATAATGATAGCGGTCCTGCTTGTATTGCTGGCGAGAGCAATTACTGTCTATACACTCGTACCAGCTAGTATCAAACTCTTCACCTTACCGGGAATCAGTCTGCCTGAGCGCCATATCATGTGGTGGGGAGGTCTCAAGGGTGGCCTCGCAATCGCAATCGTATTAGCAATCCCCATGGATATGCCGGGCAGAGATTTAATACTCAATCTTACACTGGGCACAGTGCTTTTCTCATTATTGATCAATGCCACTACCATCAGGCCTTTAATCAGCCGGCTGGGTATCGACAAAATGAGTAATGATGAATTATCTGAATTGCATCATGCATCTCGCTCGGCAAAAGAGGTCAGTATGAAAACCCTGAGCCTGGTTCGTGATAATGAGCTGATAAGTCGGGTCAGGGAACAATTAATCAAGAAAGATACAGAGCAATTATTCAGGATAGAAAGCACTGAACTTGAAGATAAACAGACTGAACGGCACCTTGCAATCATGGCCCTGAAAACAGAGTTTGATTCATTGAAACAGCTTTATGAGATCGGGATACTTGAACACTATGCTTACCTGGATTTCAGGAATAATCTTCAACGGGATCGCGATAAATACCTGGATCAGGAAATCAATGCAGACCAGGTCCAGGCCCAGTCCAGCAAGGCGGGCATATTTGCCAGGCTGGAACAGGCCCTGATCAAACGATTGAGAGAACATGACTGGGGCATCTGGTTGCTGGCCAGCTACCAGAATTTAAGATTGTCACAAAGCCTACAGCATGACATAGCCGGCGTCTTGGTTTGCGCAAGGGTGCTGAATATGCTGGAACAGGCATACAGTTATGATAATAACCTGAAGCAACGAGTTGCCAGTAGATACAGGGAGCGGCTACAACGCCGTAAACAGCGTCTTGAATTTATTGAAAATGAATACCCCGGGTTTTATTCCCGGTTCGAAACCAATCTGTTTACGCGAGTTGCCCTACGTGCTGCAAGAAACCACAATGTTTCACAATACCAACAGGGTGAAATAGGGGCGAAGGCCTATCTATATATAGAGCGGTTAATTGAAGATGCGCTGGCAGGTTTACCCGGGATCAGTGAGCCTGTACCCGATGTCACCCCCAGTGATCTGATTGGCAGTGTTCCGCTCTTAAAAGGCCTGTCCGATAAGGTGATAAACAAGCTTGTCTATATCAGTAATCAGGTCACTTTCCTGGCGGGTGATATCATCATAGGCAGTGGGGAACATGGGGACGCCCTTTACGTGATAGCTCATGGCAAGGTTTGTGTAATAAAAGACGGCCAAGCTGTTACAGAACTTGGCGATGGCGAGTTCTTTGGTGAAATGGCACTCCTCGGCGATCAGGTGAGGACTGCGACCGTCAAGGCAATCAGTCCGTCCACCCTGTTGCGTCTTAGGCGCAGGGACGTCCTGCTGCTTGCGAAAGAAAATCCTGAGCTCAGGGAGAAGTTGGAAAAGGCCAGTCAGGAGCGTCGGGGGTGATTATTTTTCCTGAAATACAAGCTGATAAAATATAAAAAGAAAACAGTCAAAAGGATCAAGACTGGATAGTTTTTCCCGATGCTGTAAGGAGTCCTGCCATGAAACATCTTTATTCTGGCCGAAAGTGCATGGGGTTTAAATTGCGGTGATTGGTTAATTATACGGCCTTTCTCGTCTATGATGGCGCTGATACCAGTATTGGTCGATCGCAATAAAAATCTTCCGGTCTCTTTTGCGCGCATCCGGGCCATTTGTAAATGCTGATGCGGTGCCAGTGAATCACCAAACCAGGCATCATTACTGACATTAATCAATATCCTAGACTCCGGTAGTGCCCGGGCCACTTCCTCTCCAAATACATCTTCATAACAAATTGAAATCCCGGCAGCTACGCCGGCAGCAGTTATGACGGGATCGTGGTTACCAGCGCTGAAATCTGATATGGGAATACCCAAACTGTCGAGTACGGGGCGTAACCATTTGTCGAGTGGCAGGTATTCACCGAAAGGTACCAGATGATTCTTATGATAAATATCAAGTTCGTCCTGTCTTAATACAATCACGCTGTTATAAAATTTTTTTTCTTCAGGGAGATATATCGGGATTCCTGTTAACAGATCGGTGTCGTTCAATTCAACCAGCTCAAGAAGATTCTCAAGTAGTGGTTTGGCCTGATGGTAGAACATTGGTATTGCCGTTTCCGGCCAAATAATGAGATCGCCACCCCAATAAGGCTCTGAAAGATTCAGATAGAGATCTATTGAGGGTTGTTTTTGATCCGGATCCCATTTGATCTCCTGAGGTACTGCTCCCTGAATCAGGGCAACCTGTTTCTCTCCCGCATCTGGCGTAGTCCAGTTCACTTGATCTAGAATTAAACTGCCAGAGACAATGATAATGATTGCACCGAATGCAAAAGCTGCCTGCACTCCTTGTTTTGTCCGGAATATATAAACTGTAAGTGCGGCAAGCAGGCACACCAACCAACTGACTGCATAAATTCCCAGCACTGGTGCAATTGCAGAAATGGCGGTATTTGTCTGGGTATAGCCCAGTGTCAGCCAGGGGAAACCTGTAAATACCCAGGAACGGCACCATTCCGTAAACACCCATGCTGTCGGCAATCCGGCCAACAAGGCCGGTGTGGCAGCTTTGGTCGTCAGAAATCTCACAGCTATAAACCCGGCAAATGCAGGAAACAGGGAAAGAAAGGCAATCAGTATCAGAGTAATAAAGATTGCTCCACCAAGATTCACCCCGCCAAACAGATTAATGCTGATATGCAGCCAGTTTACTCCGATACCAAACAGGCCCAGACCAAAACAGTAGCCACATAGAAATGCCTGACCAGGTCTGCAATCAAGCCAAATATTAAACAATATGGCGATCGACAGAATGGCAATGATGGAAATTTCAAATGGTGCAAATGCCAGAGGAAGGGCTGCGCCAGCAAAGAGGGCGAACACTAATCGGCGTCCGTCCGGATTAAATGAAAATCGTGACACGGTTTATTATATTTTTTTAGATTTACACCTAATCGATGGTGTCCATCTCTGTATGCTGATGTTCAAGCCTGACCATACGCAACAGATATATCCGGCGTTTGTCCGCCCGCAGAATCTTTACATTAAAGCCTTCAAATTCAATAAATTCACCTCTTTTAGGCACATGACCAAATGCTTTTAATATCAGTCCACCGATGGTGTCGTATTCATCGTCACTAAGGTTTGTTTTGAAATAATCATTAAATTCGTCAATCGGGGTCAGGGCACTGACTGTATAGCGATTTCTACCGTATGGAGTAATATGTTCCTCGTCTTCAATATCGTGTTCGTCTTCTATATCACCAATGATTTCCTCAATTACATCTTCTATTGTAACAAGACCTGAAATACAGGAATACTCATCAACTACGACTGCCATGTGGTTCCTGCTGGATCGAAATTCCCTTAGCAGTACATTAAGGCGTTTACTCTCTGGCACGAAAACAGCGGGCCGCATCAGGTCCTTGATGTCAAACTTTTCCTGCTGATCACTGGCATAGTAATACAGCAAATCCTTTGCAAGTAGAATGCCCATAATCTCGTCAGTATCATCGCCGATTACCGGAAATCTGGAATGCCCGGAATCTACAACAACGGAAAGTATGTCCCTGGGCTCGGAATCGTATTTGATTATCACCATCTGTACCCTCGGCACCATGATATCCCTTACTTGCATGTCCGAGACTTCCAGTGCCCCCTCGATCATGGCAAGTGCATCGTGATCCAGCAGGTTACGGTTTTCAGACTCACGCAATAGTTCAATAAGAGATTCACGGTCCTTCGGTTCAGAAGAGAACAACGCTGCCAGTCTTTCCATCCAGCTTCGTGTATGCTTATTGCTTTCGTTACTCATCATGCACTCGTAATTTCATAAGGATTGGCATAACCCAGACTGCATAATAATTTTATTTCAATATTCTCCATAAGTTCTGCCTCTTCTTCTTCAGTATGATCATAACCAAGCAAGTGCAGAGTGCCATGTATTACCATATGAGCCCAGTGAGCCTCAATAGACTTGCCTTGTTCAGTTGCCTCTTTCTCGAGCACAGGGGCGCATATGACGATATCACCGAGAAAATCAGGGTTGAATTCACTGGTTTCACCGGCAGGGAAGGAAAGAACATTGGTAGCACCCTTTGATTTGCACCAGGTCTCGTTCAGGTCTTTTCCTTCCTCTTCATCGACGATACGAATGGTCAACTCGGCATTCTGAATCCTGTCTTCTAGGACATTATTTATCCATGATTTGAACAGCCGTTTGTCGGGCACCGGGAGCTGGGTTGCAATTTGCAGATCCAGTTCAAGAACCATCTTTAGGTTTTTCGGAATTGGTGTGTTTTTCATGACGTTCGTAGGCATCCAGTATCCTTCCTACGAGAGGATGGCGCACAACGTCCCTGGATTTGAAAAACGTAAAACTGATTCCTTCTTCATCCTTGAGAATATCGATGACATGCCTTAGGCCGGATTTTTTGCCTCTTGGGAGATCAATTTGAGTTATGTCACCGGTAATGACAGCTGTTGAGTTAAAACCTATACGGGTGAGGAACATTTTCATTTGTTCAATTGTAGTGTTCTGTCCCTCGTCGAGAATAACGAAAGCATCATTCAAGGTACGTCCGCGCATGAAGGCTAATGGTGCTACCTCGATTACATTCCTTTCCATATATTTTGCAACTCGTTCAAAGCCCAGCATGTCATACAGGGCATCGAACAAGGGCCGGAGATACGGATCTACTTTCTGCACCAAATCGCCCGGCAAAAAGCCCAGTCTTTCTCCTGCTTCAACAGCCGGCCGAACCAGTACCAGACGTCTGGCCTTGTCCTGCTCCAATGCCTCAATGGCGCAGGCAACTGCAAGGTAGGTTTTACCAGTACCTGCAGGACCAATACCGAAGCAGATATCATGAGTCAGAATATTGCGAAGATACAGACGTTGATTCGGACTTCTACCCTTGATAACTCCCCGCTTGGTTTTTATGGTGATCTCTTGATCGGTATCGATGACTGGTTCTTCATCAATACCGGCATCTTGAAGATAGAGATGTACTTTTTCCGTAGTCAGAACTTCATCCTTGGTCAATTCATAAAGCGCTTCAAGCAAGCCGCTACAAACATCAACAGATTTTCTCGTACCAATAATCTGAAAGCTGCTACCACGATTATTAATCTCGACACCCAGTCTGCGCTCAAGTTGACGTAAGTGTCCATCCAGTGGCCCAGCCAGGTTGGCTAGACGCTGATTATCAATTGGCCCCAGTTCCAGTTCCAGTGAGTGTGGATGTGTATCAGCAGTGACGGTGTTCAAGGATCAGGCGCAGACGTGAGAATCTGGAGTTGATTTGTATTGATGAGAGGCTTGATCTATTTGGCCCCTGAGTGAATTAGGCAAGGCTTCTGTAATCAGAAGATCTGTGAATCCTCCAATTAATATATCGTTTCCAGAGAAATTAACCATACGATTATTCTCAGTACGACCACATAATTCAGCGGGATCTTTTCGGGATGGTCCCTCAACGAGCACCTTCTGTTTTGTCCCTACCATTTTTTCACTGATTCTGTTTGCTTGCTGGTTGATGCGAGACTGTAAAATCATCAGGCGCTCTTTTTTTATTTCCAGCGTGACGTCATCATGATAGCTGGCGGCGGGTGTGCCTGGACGTTTGCTGTAAATGAAACTGAAGGACTGATCATAATTAATATCTGCAATCAGCATCATGGTATCTTCAAAGTCACGATCAGTTTCGCCTGGAAAACCAATAATGAAATCAGAAGACATGCTTATATCGGGACGAATCTCACGAAGTCTGCGGATTTTTTGTTTGTATTCCAGTGTTGTGTGACCGCGTTTCATGAGTGTAAGAATACGGTTTGAACCGCTTTGAATTGGCAAGTGAAGATGACTCACCAGTTCCGGCACCTTGCCGTATACCTCAATTAGCCGGTCAGAGAATTCCGTGGGATGTGATGTTGTAAAACGAATTCGATCAATTCCATCGATTTCTGCTACATATTCAATCAATAGCGCAAGGTCTGCAGTTTCACCGGTATGCATGGGACCGCGGTATGCATTGACGTTTTGCCCCAGCAGATTGATTTCCCTTACACCCTGTTCTGCCAGATCCACAATTTCGGTAAGGACATCATCAAAGGGACGGCTAATTTCCTCACCACGGGTATAGGGTACAACGCAAAAAGTGCAGTATTTACTGCAGCCTTCCATTATTGAAACAAAAGCTGTGGGTCCTTCAGCACGAGGTTCGGGAAGGCGATCAAATTTCTCTATTTCCGGAAAGGATATATCAACAACCGGCTTTCCCGACTGCTTGAATTCGTCGTACATGTCGGGCAGCCGTTGCAGGGTCTGTGGGCCAAACACAATATCCACATATGGCGCGCGTTGACAGATGGCATTGCCCTCCTGGCTCGCAACACAACCGCCTACCCCAATGACCAGTTCCGGTCGTGTTTCTTTCAGGAGCCGCCAGCGGCCCAGCTGGGAAAACACCTTTTCCTCGGCCTTTTCCCGTATGGAGCAGGTGTTCAGGAGAATCAGGTCAGCTTCCTCCGGGTCATCTGTAGCTCGCATGCCGTGGGAAGCGGCCATCACATCCAGCATCTTGGCTGAGTCATACTCATTCATCTGGCAGCCATAGGTTTGTATGTACAGTTTTTGCGTCATAAGTCAATTAATTTCAAGGGGTTGGCTAAGTTACACTGTCCACATGTTTATTTCTACTATTTTGGCCAAATTTAACCATGTTTTGAAGGTCTGAGGTCCTATAAACTCTTTATCTCATAAGAATTTCAAGCTTATTTCACGGATCATAATGCTCAGGAAAACCCCTTTTATTGCGATCGTGCTGTTAGTGGCTGGCTGTGCCGGTCTGACGCCACGTGATACTACAGAGACATTCTATGTTCATGATTATCCAGCCGCGGAAAGCTGTCTTGGGACCCTGAATACCATAGACAGCCTGGTGCTGGAGAAAGGGGTGCAAAATGCCAGCAGTTCGAAGATACCAGGTTTTCCGTTTTTGCGTGTGAACCGTTTTTTGTCCTCTTTCCGCAATGAGCTCGATAGCCGGGCAAAGAGCCGCCAATGGCTTGAGATAATGGCCCGGCTTGATAATGAGGCACGTTATTCAGAGATTATGAATATATCTGTCGAAGCACTGGGAACTGTTATTCCGGGTTTTACTGGAAGGCAGGAGTTACTTGATCAGATGCAAATTTGCAACTCATTACTGGTTGAACTTACGATCGAAACTCCAAAAGCTATTGAGCTCATAAAAACCAGAGCTGTGGTTGCAGATGACTACAGCATTGCGAAAAGAACTATTGGCATTTATCCACTCACTTCACTTTTCTTCATGAGTGGAATCAAAAAGCTGCATCAAGAAACGAGAAAACGATTCTATGTTCCAATTAATGAACGGGTACAGAAAGGAAATTATCTACTGTATCAAGTTTCAGGCAGTGACAGTAATATCACGAAACTGGATCCAAAAGAAATATTAAGTTCTTCTGCAGATAATCCCCTCGGTATACCTGAACCCGGATCTTCAGAATTAAACAAACTATTTGAATATTATGCACCGGTCTGGGAAATTGAGACAGAAAACAATTATGATCTGCCGGGCATACCTTATCTACAAGGTAACGAAGTCAGGATAAATACACAGCAACACGTCACATATACTTATCACTCCTTCATAAGGTTTTATAAAGGGATACAACTGCAACTAAATTATGTTATCTGGTTTCCATCGCGGCCTTTGACCGGTGTCTTTGATCTATTGGGAGGGCATCTCGATGGAATAACCTGGCGGATAACATTATCCAGCGATGGAGATGTATTGTTTTACGATACTATACATAATTGTGGTTGTTATCATATTGTTTTTCCAAATGAGCAATTTCATAAAATAAAGGAATCATCAGAATTAACTGAACCCGTATTGGTTCCTGTCAGTGCACCCGATATTAAAGATGGTCAAAGATTAGTAATTACCCTGGACAGTGGCACTCATTACCTCTCGTATATCAGGGCTATTACATTAAACGAAATAGACAAACAATATATCTTGGAGGAATATAGTCACCTGAAATTGTTGTCTTCGAATACTCAAGGTATACGGACAAAGAGTATGTTTGATAAAGATGGGTTGGTACCGGGCACTGAAAGAAAAGAACGCTGGTTATTCTGGCCCATGGGGATTGATGAGCCCGGGGCCATGAGACAGAGAGGAAAGCATGCCATCGCCTTTGTCGGACGGCGCCATTTTGATGATCCGTTTATATTTGAAAAGAATTTCATATATAACAATAAACAATAATCATTATCAGCAACAGTGGACTATTTCAGCCAGGCTTTTATTTCTGCATTTAAATTGATCCTGACACTCGATAAGGAGCTTTATTTTGTTGTCTGGACATCATTGAAGATATCGCTTGCTTCGGTGTCTTTGACATCCATCCTTTGTCTGCCACTGGGCATACTATTTTCATTAAACCGTTTTCCAGGAAAGAAAAGCCTTCAAAATATCCTGAATACCTTGATGGCATTACCAACTGTTGTTGTTGGTCTCCTGTTGTTCGGAATTCTGGGGAGGCAGGGCCCGTTGGGGGAACTGGGCCTCCTGTATACCCAGATCGCGATGATTATTGGCCAGTGTCTGCTGATATTTCCCATCGTACTAAACCTGGTGATTGCCGGAGCAAATACGGCGGATCCCAGGATTGCATCTACCAGTATTGTCATGGGGGCCAATAACTTTCAGAAAAACATCATATTTATCAAGGAAGTCAGATTTGCAATGATGGCGGCTATAGTTGCTGCCTTTGGGCGAGCGATCGGTGAGGTAGGCGTGGCAATGATGTTGGGTGGCAATATTGAAGGTTATACACGGACAATGACCACGGCGATCGCCTTGGAAACCAGTAAGGGTGAATTCGAATTTGCCCTCGCCCTGGGCATCTTGCTCTTGTTGGTGGCCTATATAGTCAATGTACTTCTGGAACGCTTTAACAGGCTGAATGTATGAGTGCAGCAATAACCATTAAAAACCTCAGCTATAAATATGCTGATGAAAATATTATTTCCATAGATCAGTATGAGTTTGAGGATGGTAAGTCACATGTCCTCGTTGGTCCAAACGGGTCAGGGAAGACGACCCTGCTTAACATTATGTCATTATTATCCAGACCTGATAGAGGAGAAATCGCCCTGCTTGGCGAAGTTGTAAATGACGATAACAGGCTTTCATTAAGAAAGCGGATAGGCTATGTTCAGCAAAGGCCTTATCTATTTAATATGACGGTATTTGACAATATTGCTATTGGCTTGAAACTTAGAAAAATCAATAAGCAATTAAGAAAAGCCAGAACTGACAATATTATTGAACAATTGAATATAGCAAACCTGAGATATAAACGTGGTCATGAACTTTCAGGCGGTGAAATGCAAAAAGTTGCCCTCGCACGTACTTTGATTCTTGAACCCGAGATTTTGATGCTCGATGAACCGTTTACTTATCTTGATAAAAGATTTGCTTCTGAGTTGGAGAATCTTCTATGTAATATCAGAGAGAATAGATCACAGACAGTAATTTTTAGTACTCATGACCATCTTCGCGCTCACTTGCTGGGCGATCATGTTTGCAGTCTGATTAATTCAAGATTAATCGATGAATCATCAGTAAATCTGTTTCATGGTAAATATTTACCCGATAAATCGGTTTTTGATACAGGCAAAATTCAGATAAATATCGGTGAACGGGAAGGAGATATAAATATTATTGCAGTAGAACCGGAAGAAATTGTTCTATCTAATCAATCACTGGATTCCAGCATGAGAAACCGGTTTCAGGGATATGTAACTGGACTTGCTTCGCATGAAGACAGGGTGGATGTCAGCATTAATGCCGCTGAAACATTTCAGGTTATGATCAGCAAAAATGCCCTGGAAGAACTGGAAATTGATGTTGGCAGTAAGGTCTGGATGAGTTTCAAATCTTCTTCAGTTAAAATACTCAATTAACGATTCCGGTTAAAGGCAATAAAAAATCCGCTACTAAAGAGAGCCTTGCCCTGGTGAAAATGAGAATTACCCTTAGAGATGTGTATTGCATTATTTTATGTATCTTCATACCAACTATTTGTCAGGCAAATGAAAAAAGAATCATTGGCTGGGTTGAAAATGTGAAGATCATGTCCGCTGATATCGAGTTTTCTGCAAAACTTGATACCGGGGCATTAACTTCCTCTATAAATGCAATTGATATAGAAGAGTTCGAGAAAGAGGATGAAACCTGGATCCGATTTAAAATTGTCAACAATCATAATGAAAGCAAGATCATTGAGTTACCTCAGGAACGGATTGTTAAAATCAAACGCCATGTTGGTAAAAGTCAGAAGCGGCATGTTGTAAAAATGGGTCTCTGTCTTGGTAATGTGTACAAAGAAACTCAGGTGAGCCTGATTAACAGGGAAAAGTTTGTTTACAAGCTGCTTATAGGACGGAGCTTTCTCAAGGATTATTTTGTTATTGATCCGTCAGAACACCATATAACTACGCCAGATTGCGAGAAAGAAGAAAGTGATCAATAAACAACTATTGGTCTTGTCATCGCTGCTGATGATTATAGGCATCAGTTTTTTGGTATATAAAAGCGCCTATCTTGGTTTTCCACTGACGCCGGGACAGGAGACCAGTGTCTGGAATGTTGAAATCAAGATCAATTTTCAGGCCAGCAACAGACCGATCAAGTTGATGCTTTATGTTCCAAGAAATTCCAGATATTTCTCAATAATCAATGAGAATTTTATATCCAGAGGTTATGGGGTTTCCATTAGCACTACGGAAGGAAACCGTCAGGTTGCTTGGTCAATCAGAAAAGCATCGGGTCAACAAACACTCTATTACCAGGCCGTAGTTGAACGGCTGGATCTGGGCGACAAAGATGCATCGACAAAAAAGATTACACCGATATCAGCAGGTTATACCGGTGCTGATCTGGAGGCAGCCCTTGCTGTACTCTCCGAAGCAAAGGAAAAGTCAGCTGATCCGATAACACTGCTGTTGCAACTAATCGATTTATTTAATGATCCGGGAAATAATTATAATGTTGATCTATTACTGCGAGGGAAGACCAACCCGGATAACATTATTGATTCAATTATCCGTGTGTTATCCCTCGATGGAATAGCCGCAAGACAGGTTCACGGATTGAAAATGGTCGAAAGCCTTGACCACTCTGAATCAGCCAGCTGGATCGAAGTTTATACATCAGGTGAATGGAAAGCTGTTGACATGGTCACCAAGCAATTTGTTGATCTGAGTGATTATCTGGTGTTATGGAAGGGAAGGGACAAAATGGTTACGCTCACGGGTGGCAGTAATCTTGATATCGATATTAATATCAGGCGCGCTGAAATTGAAAGCCTGGCCGCTGCCAGTACCAGGGAGAAAAATCTCAGTCCAAATCTCTCAAAATATTCATTATCGAATCTGCCACTGGATACGCAGAATGTTTATTCGATACTTTTGACGGTACCGTTTGGTGTATTTCTACTGGTTATCCTGAGAAATATTATCGGTATTAAAACTTTTGGTACCTTCATGCCGATATTGATAGCACTGTCTTTCAGGGAAACCCAGCTGTTATCCGGTCTCATACTCTTTACGCTGTTGGTCACACTGGGCCTGGCTATCAGGTTCTATCTGGAAAGACTGAAATTATTACTCGTGCCCAGACTCGCCTCGGTATTAATCATTGTCATTATGCTGATGCTTGTAATGAGTATACTGAGCCATAATCTTGGAATAGAGAGCGGGCTGTCTGTTGCACTTTTCCCCATGGTGATCATCACGATGACCATTGAAAGAATGTCAATAGTCTGGGAAGAGAAAGGGAGCCAGGATGCTATCTATCAGGGCATTGGCAGCCTGATAGCAGCAGCCGTCGCATTTCAGTTTATGAGCAATGACATGGTTGAGCATTTAATCACCGTTTTCCCGGAGATAGTCTTTATTATCCTGTCACTGACATTATTACTGGGCCGTTATACAGGATACCGCTTGCTTGAATTGCAGCGTTTCAAGGTACTGGTGAATAAATAATGTTGTTGAATCTGGGCAGGCAACTTTCCGAAGCCGGCGTGATGGGGATCAACAAGCGCAATGGTGAGTATATATCCCTATACAATGACAGGAAAAACTATCCCTTGGTGGATGACAAGTTAAAAACAAAGATACTTGCAGAGCAAGCGGGAATCCCGGTTACCGAACTTTATGGTGTTATTGAAGCGGAGGGTCAGATTCGCGCCCTCGATAAAGTGCTTAGCGGGCATACAGATTTTGCCATCAAGCCCGCTCATGGCAGCGGTGGTGATGGCATCGAGGTGATCGTCGGCCGAACCAAGGACCTGTTTAAAAAAGCCAATGGCCAGATCATTTCTGAGGATCAACTGAAATTTCACATTTCCAATATTCTCAGCGGGCTGTTTAGCCTGGGCGGGCTTGAGGACCAGGCTATTATTGAGTACCGGGTAAAATTTGATGAAATATTCGATGCAATCAGTTACCAGGGCGTGCCGGACATCCGGATCATTGTCTATAAGGGGATTCCGGTGATGGCCATGATCCGATTGCCAACATATTTATCTGGGGGCAAGGCCAATCTCCATCAGGGCGCAATAGGGGTCGGTATCGATCTGGCCAATGGCCGGACACTCACGGCAGTATGGAAAAACTCAGTGATATCTGAACACCCGGATACCAGGCATCCGGTCACAGGCTTCCAGATTCCCAACTGGGAACAATTGCTGATCATTGCGGCCAGATGCTATGAATTGACTGGTCTCGGCTATCTGGGCGTGGATATCGTCCTGGACAGGGCCAAGGGGCCACTGGTTCTGGAAATGAATGCCAGGCCCGGACTCAATATTCAAATTGCAAACCAAATGGGACTGCTTCATCGACTTCGATTCATCGATGCCAATGCTGTTAAGATGGGATCATATATGGACAGAGTATCCTTTTCGAGAAGAATCCTGCCACGCATTCAATGACAGTACTTCCCGGGTTTGCAGGAACCACCAACACTCGGATATCCTAAGCTAGTAGTAGTTCAAGTTTAATCATAATTTTCGAAATAGGACGGTCTGCGCTTGCTTTACTACTCCGTTAAAATCATCATTACTGCCCTGCTCATTGTGCTGATTTCCGAGATTGCCAGGCGTAGCAGCCTGATCGGTGCCATTCTGGCCTCTGTTCCCCTGGTTTCCATACTGGCAATGGTCTGGTTGTATGTGGATACCGGGAACCTCGAAAAAATATCAACCCTGTCAACAAGTATTTTCTGGTTGGTATTGCCATCACTCGCCTTGTTTATATGTCTGCCTGTCTTACTTAAGTATGGTTTGAATTTTTACCTAAGTATGTCCCTGTCTATAGTGGTAACGATCATCTGTTATTTCTCGATGATATTTATCCTGGGAAAATTTGGAATTGAGCTCTAGGAGTTCAACTTGAAAGCCATGGTATTGCATAAGCAGGGACAGCTTTTGCAGACCGAAGGAGTCGAAAAGCCGCTATGTGGTAAAAATCAGGTACTTGTTCGGATCAGTGCCTGCGGGGTATGTCGCACCGATTTGCATGTCTGTAATGGTGATCTTGATAATCCGAAACTGCCATTGATACCGGGGCATGAAATTGTCGGTTATATCGAAGAAATGGGCAGTGAAGTTCAGGGCCTTCAGCTTGAGCAACGAGTCGGTGTGCCCTGGCTGGGCTCAACCTGCGGTCATTGTTTTTACTGCAGGCATGACATGGAGAACCTGTGTGATGAACCGGGATTTACCGGTTACCAGATTGATGGTGGCTATGCAGAGTATGCGGTTGCTAATCAACATTTTGTTTTTCCGCTGGATATGAATATGGATGATATCGAAGTCGCCCCTTTGCTATGTGCCGGCTTGATTGGATTCCGATCCTATCGAATGGCAGGCGAATTCAGTCGACTTGGTGTTTACGGTTTCGGTGCCGCCGCGCATATTATTACCCAGATTGCAATTCATCAAGGCGTTGAGGTCTACGCCTTTACCCGTGAAGGAGATACTGCAAGTCAGGAATTTGCCAGAACACTGGGAGTCACCTGGGCCGGCAACTCCGGGGACAACCCACCAAAAGAACTTGATGCCTGTATTATCTACGCGCCGGTGGGTGAACTTGTACCCCTCGCATTAAAGGTACTCAGAAAAGGGGGCGTGCTGGTGTGTGCCGGAATACATATGAGTGATATCCCCACATTTCCTTATGCATCTCTATGGGGTGAGCGGGTAATCAGGTCAGTTGCCAACCTCACCCGACGTGATGGTGAAGATTATTTCAAATTGCTGAATAACATTTCAGTTCATACGAGTACTACACCTTACAAACTGGAGGACGCCAATTCCGCATTAGCTGACTTGAGAGAGGGCAGACTACAGGGTGCAGCAGTGCTGGTGCCTGGCTCATAAACTGAAGGTAAACTGAAAATATTTAATGAACCACAATAACAGGAATAAATTATGGAATGGTTATTTGAGCCGCAGTCCTGGGTTGCACTAGTCACACTGACTGCTCTGGAAATTGTTCTTGGTATCGATAATATTATTTTCATTTCGATCCTGGTCAGCCGACTGCCTGAAAGAATGCGGCAGAGAGCCCGGTTCCTCGGACTTTCCTTTGCCATGCTTACCCGGATCCTGTTACTACTTTGCCTTGCCTGGGTTCTCCAATTAACCAGTCCATTGTTTTCGATCCTGCAGGAAGAAATATCAGGCAGAGACATTCTTTTAATTACCGGGGGCTTGTTCTTGCTGGCCAAGAGCACGCTGGAAATACACAAGGAATTCGAGTCGGCGGCCAGCCCGGAAAAGCCTGCCTATACCAATTCATTCTGGGCGGTTATTGCGCAGATAGGCATCATCGACATTGTGTTTTCTCTGGATTCGGTCATCACTGCGGTGGGTATGGCAGAACATATAGAGATCATGATTATTGCGGTTGTGCTCGCCATACTGGTCATGATGTTCACAGCGAGAGCTATATCGGAATTTGTTGAAAATAACCCAACCATAAAAACACTGGCACTTAGTTTCCTCATACTGATTGGTGTTGCACTGATAGGCGAGGGTCTGGATATGCATATACCCAAGGGCTATATCTACTTTGCCATGGCGTTCTCTTTGGTTGTTGAATTGCTAAACATGAGAATAAGGCAAAGACGTACAGTTTAATTGCATACGGCATTTACCGGGTCTATTGGATCGTTAAAATGGATATAAGTGTGCACTTATGGAACACGCCAAAAGAGGATATAATCTTTTTTCAACTTTATATATACCAGTTGGAATGTGGTCGCAGAGTTTAAATTTCTCGCTCTAATTCTAGCTCTCTATTTGCTCAGCGGTTGTACCTACATCCCGCGAGGAGACCGTGGACCCGACACCTATGCTTTTCCATTCAAGACTGACTCAAAACTCCGCCAAATGCTCTCCGGGTACCCGGAGACTGGCCGAGCCATGGTTGCCAATGATCCAAAGCTTGCATTAACACTGAGGCTTGATCTGATCGATGTTGCAGAACATTCCATAGACATCCAGTATTTCATCTGGCAGAACGATCTGTCTGGTATCCTTGTTATCGATCGACTGATTGAAGCTGCTGACAGGGGTGTTCGTATACGCGCACTTGTAGACGATATACAGCTTGACGGGTTGGTTCCGCGTCTGATTGTGATCGGATCGCATCCCAATATCGAAGTGCGCATCTTTAACCCGTTTAGTGTACGAGTAGGAATAGGAATGGCAGAAAATCTGTTCCGTATGGCAGAGTTCTTCATTGACGGGAATCGACTCAATCACCGGATGCATAACAAGCTTCTCGTTGTAGACAATCAACTGGCCCTCCTCGGTGGCCGCAATATTGGTGACGACTACTTCGGACTCAGCACCCATCGTAATTTTATCGATACGGACTTGCTATTGTCCGGATTGCTGGTTCAAGAGCTATCGGACGGATTTGACACGTACTGGAACAGTCGCTGGGCTGTTCCGGTCGAAGAGCTGATAAGTTTTACACTTGTGTCCGATGACCTTGCTTCACTGCGCCAGCGTATTGATGATCGATTAGCGTCTTACCCGGAGTTAACTGCGCTTGTTGATCCGGCGCGGATTGAGGAAACCATCATGTCCCTCGGTAAGGCTCATGAACTTGACGAAGCTTCTATCCTGCTGGATAGTCCGGACGTAACTTGGGGGGAGAAACCGGATGAGATTGCAAATGCGTTGGCCGAGGTCACCCGCTCAACGCATCTGGAGATCCTTATTGTCTCTCCCTATCTGGTGCCCACCAAGAGAATGCTGGATATTGGCAGGGAACTGGAGGAGAGAGGTGTCAAGATTCGTATCGTGACAAATTCGCTGGCATCGAATGATGTGGTTATGGCACATGCTGCTTATGCCAATTTTCGCAGGACCATCCTTGATATCGACCTTGAGCTCTACGAGTTTCGGGGCGACCCTGCCATAATGCGGAACAACCAGGCAGAAAATTATTCATTGCATTCAAAGTTTATTCTTTTCGACGAATGGATATTTCTCGGTTCGCCGAATCTGGACCCCCGCTCGTTACAACTGAATACAGAGCTTGCTGTACTGTTACGGTCACAGACACTGTCAGCCGAGCTCAGAAATTACTTCTATCAGCTCATTGACCCGGACAATGCCTGGCGCGTGGAAAGCGAGGCGAACAATCTTGTATGGAGAAGCAGTAGCGGCACTCTGGATCGGCAGCCTGCAAAGAGCAGCTGGCAGCGATTCCAGAGCTGGTTGATGATGCTATTACCAGTCAAAAATCAACTCTAATCATACTCTATCTTATTTATAATCTTGTCTTTTGATATAGGATTAATATCAAATTAATTCAATATCAAAATAATTCTTTTTCGTCTAGTCAAAGCGAGATTTGACTCCTTATTGATGATTTTTAAACGATATAGAAATTTAAATCACCCCGGCCGATTTTTATTACTCTGCATATTCCATTTGTACTCCGGTGCACGGCGGTACCCATCTTTATGCACCGGTCCACTTTCATGAGCCTGCCATGAGTACGGATGAACTGCCTCTTGATAGCCAGGTAGCTTCCGCTGTGGTCATTGATGTAGCTGAACAATTGCTTGCTGTGCTGATGGCAAGCGGGTATAGATTGGGGTAACAACTCGAACCCGAATATAATGTAGCTGACCAGGTTGATAACAGAAAGGTAGCTGCTTGATATGTTTGGTGGCTATGGCTGGACTTGAACCAGCGACCTCAGCATTATGAATGCTGCGCTCTAACCAACTGAGCTACATAGCCACGGGGGTGAAATTCTGGAAGCGCGATTGTCCAAACTGGAAGCAGGTTTGTCAAGAATGTGGGTACAATGCCCGGCTATCAACGGGTGCCGAATACCACAATAGTTTTGCCGGAAACCGTGATCAAGTGTTCCTCTTCCAGGCTTTTCAGGACCCGGCCGACCATTTCTCTCGAGCAACCCACAATCCGGCCCAGTTCCTGGCGGGTAATCTTGATTTGCATGCCATCCGGATGAGTCATGGCATCCGGTTCCCGGCAGAGTTCCAGCAACGTACGCGCGACCCGGCCCTGAACATCGGTAAATGCCAGATCCCGGACCTTGCTGCTGGTTTTGCGCAAGCGGATGGCGAGTTGGGAAGCAATAGAAAAAAGGATGTCCGGAAACAGGGATTGCAGTGAGCGGACTCGCTCATAGCTGATCTTGGCAATCTCGCATTTGGATTTCGCCCGTACATAAGCGGAGCGGCGGGAACCTTCCTCGAACAGTCCCAGTTCACCGAAAAAATCCCCGGGGTTCAGGTAGGCCAGCACAATCTCCCGACCACGGCTGTCCTCAACTTGAACGGACACGGATCCCTTGATGATGTAGAACAAATCAAGGCTCGGATCGCCAGCTTTGATGATGATGCTCTTGGCTGGATACTCCCTGACGTGGCAGTGTTCCAGAAAGCGGGAAATTAATGTATTTTGGTCACGAAAAGCCAGTTCGGCCATATCGTTGTGCCCCCCGATTGCCTGTGGTTATTTTACCGTTCAGGTTTGTACAACAGTCATATCGGCACAGTTTACACTTTTTCCAAATATTCAACCAGTTGGAGATTTTGATGGAGACGACCTTGAAATGGGCCGGAGGGGCCGCGTTTATCGGATTGAGTTCAAGTGGACACACCGTGGTGTTCGACGGTCCGCCCGAAGGAGGCGGGCGGAATCTTGGAGCCAGGCCCATGGAAATGCTGCTCCTGAGCATGGCCGCATGCAGTACCTATGATGTTGTTTCCATACTGAAAAAATCCAGGGAAAACATTGCTGGGTGTACTGTGAAAATTTCAGCTACGCGCGCTGAAGATCATCCCCGGATCTTCACAGACATCCATCTGCATTTTGTCATTGAAGGCGAGAAGATAAGGGCAAAGAATATCGAGCGTGCCATCCAGCTATCGGCGGAAAAGTATTGCTCTGCCTCAATCATGCTGGGTGCCATGGCAAAAATCACACACGATTACGAGCTTATACCCACCAGCGGGGCCTGATAATTATTCTTTCAATCTCACCACAACCGGATCACCACCTGTCACACTGCTGAGAGCCTTGACGTCGGTTTGAGACCGGGCCCAGATATTGGTTTTTGCAGCCAGCCGAATTTCATTTCCGACTGATACGGGCGTCTTGCCATAGCCGATGGCGATGCATTGTCCCTCGGTCCAAAAGGCGATCTCCCCCGGCTCAATTATGTCTCTGGCATCGGGCTCAAGTGAACAACTGACAGGGGCCTGGAAATAAACTTCCTCGCCCCAGGTTTTTGCAGTGGCATTAAACGGCAGCTGGTCAATGATCGCTTGCGCAGTCGGTGTGTCCAGTGTGACCAGCTCCAGCGATACGGGGCCGATCTCGATAATGACACCCGTCATTAATCGCTGTTTGGATTTTTATTCATGAAGGCGCCGGCGGGACCGGTAACGATCTTATGCACCAGCAGGGACTGTTTGTTAGTATTGGTCTTGCGGTAAATTCGTTTCAGGTGTGTCTTGGCCGTGGACAGGCTGATATTCAATGCCTCGGAAACGTAAGAAAGTTCGGGGACTTCCAGCAGTTTGGCCGTGACCCTGGCCTCAGCAGGAGTCAATGAATAGAGTCCGATCAGGACATCCTCCACCGAACCGCTTGGTTTCTCCTCTTCCTCATCGTCGGTGGAATCAATCTTGGCGATGGCAAATTCGATGGTGGTTTTCAGGTCAGTCTCGCGTAGGGGTTTATTGATGAAACCCAGGGGTTCTACTGACTTTGCCCGTGTGAGCGTAGCCTCATCGGCGTGCGATGTCACAAAGATGATCGGGGTCTTGAAATTCTTGGTCATGATCTCGGCCGTGTCCACCCCGTCCAGTCCCTTGCCCAGATTAATGTCCATCAATACGAGATCCGGATTGAGTGAGCGTACTTGGTTGATGGCCTCCTTACCGTCATTGGCGGTACCGGCGATTTCGTAACCAAGATCGTTGATATAGAGCTTGATAACCGAAGCCGTCGTCGGGTCGTCATCAACAATCAATATACGTTTCTTGGACATTTATTTTAATTTCTTGATTTGAGGGACAAATTATTCAGGAGCAATTATATTACTATAGCACTCATGCATGAGATATACCCCTGTTAATGGAACTCAAAAATAACCTGTCAAAGGTCTATCTGGGGCTGAGCGCTTGACACCTGAAAGCTGGTAAAGGCTCGATCAGGGGGATCAAGTCTCTCTAGGGTTCTCGGCCCGGCGAATATAAAACTCATAGATGCCACCCTGTTCGGTTTGTCGCAGGATCTCGTGCCGGGTCCTGGCCGCATAGGCCTCGAAATCAACCACGGAGTGAGGATCTGTGGCCTCAACAAAGAGGATCTGTCCGGCTTGCATCTTGTTCAGCAGAACCTTGGTCTTGAGTATGGGCAGTGGGCAATTCAGGCCCTTCGCATCCAGCACCCGGTCTGCTGTCAGCTTGTCGTCGATGTCAGTCTGGTTCATTGGCATAAGTGAGTGATTATACAATGATTGCGATCCTGCTGATTACCATAACGCCATGCGCATTTCACGAAACAGCTGTAGGGGCTCATCCTGTATTTATATGCCAGATTATATGCCGCTGCCTGATAAATTTGTTATATTATAACATTACATTAACCGGTCGCCGACAGGAGGGCAAACTATGGCAAATGACAGCGTGTTGATGCCTTTCAAGGACAGGGATCACGCTCACCAAAGTTGCCTTGAGAAAGCCCTCGATCAGGCAGTCAAAAACTGCGAATCCAGCGGCGTACGGCTTACCCCGTTACGGCGGCGAGTCCTGGAACTGATCTGGGGCAGTCATATGCCAGTCAAAGCCTACGACCTGCTGGATCAGCTTCGTGATGAAAAGATTGGTTCCGCCCCGCCGACAGTCTACCGGTCACTGGATTTCCTGCTGGAAGAGGGCCTGATTCATAAACTCCAGTCTCTGAATGCCTACGTCGGTTGTGGCGAACCGCTCAAGCATCACACCAGCCAGTTCCTGATTTGCCGGGACTGTGGCGAAGTCGCCGAAATGGATGATCCGGATATCCAGCAGGTATTGTCACGCAAGGCTGAATCACTCGGCTTCCAGGTCCTCGACAAGACGATTGAGATCCAGGGACTCTGTGAGAAATGCATTGCCGGTTAATTAGCCATGCGGCGAACCAGACATCCATTTCCGGTTTTGTTATCCATGCTGCTGTGTTGCCTTCAGTCGCAGGTAAAAGCAGAGGAGCCCGTCAGGATCCATGTCAGTATTCCTCCGCAAAAATTCCTGGTTGAACGGATAGGCGGAAACCGGGTGGAGGTGGCTGTGTTATTGAAACAGGGTATGAACCCTGAGAGTTATGAACCCACGCCACGGCAGATGGCCCGGTTAAATTCATCCACCCTCTATTTCCGGATAGGTGTGCCTTTTGAAGAAGTATGGATAAAACAAGTTGCCGAACTAAATCCGGAACTGGCCATCATTCCTTGCTGTGGATCCCTTGGCGCAATAACACATGATCATTCAGATGAAGAGCAATACTTAAAAGATACTCATGTCTGGACCAGTCCCGATAATGCGAAGGAACTCGCGAGGATAATCCAAGATGCGCTGATAGAACATGATGATGTGAATACTGCATTTTATTCAAAGAATTTTGAACGACTTGCAGAAGAACTGGACCAGCTGGATTTAAAAATAAAACATAACCTGGAAAAAGTTCGGCACCGTTATCTGATTGTATCCCATCCATCGTGGGGCCATTTTGCCGAACGCTACCAGTTGAAGCAGGTTCCAATCGAGAGACACGGTTCTGAACTCAGGGCCAGGGAACTTGCGAGACTGGTTAACCTGATCAATGCAACCGGTATCAAGGTAATTTATGTGCAACCCCAATACAAGACAACAGCAGCAAAAGTCCTGGTACGTGAGACAGGGGCGAGCATGATAGAAATTGATCCATTAGCGGAAAATTATATCGAGAACCTGGAAAAGATCAGCAAGCTGATCAGGAAGGGGAATAATCAATGAGCCTGATTGAAATTAAGGATGTTGATTTTGCCTATGACAGGGAACTGGTACTCAAGAACATTAATCTCTCGGTTGAATCTGGTGAATTCCTGGGGATCATCGGTCCCAATGCGAGTGGGAAAAGCACACTTGTAAAACTTATCCTTGGCCTGCTGGAACCGGATACTGGAACCATTCGGGTTCTGGACATGCCCGTGACCTCAGCCAGAAAACAGATCGGTTACGTACCTCAATATCCAACATTTTCGAGAAGGGATTTTCCAATCAATGTCCGTGATACTGTCATGCTCGGCCGCCTCGGTCTGTCTCACTGGTTTTCTGCCTATTCATCTACTGACAGACAGATTTGCCAAGAGGTCTTACGCGCCGTTGAAATTGAGGATATAGCAAGCCGGCCTATTGGCACGCTCTCCGGTGGACAGTTACAGCGTGTGTTGATTGCAAGGGCACTCGTATCGGAACCGGAGATTCTGATTCTGGATGAACCCACAGCAAATATTGATATACGTGTCGAGGAGGATATCTTTGGTTTACTGAAACAATACAATGAACGAATGACGATACTAGTTGTGTCCCATGATATTGGTTTCATATCAAGCTATGTTGACCGGGTAGCATGTGTTAACAAGACACTGGCTTGCCATAACACGGAAGAAATCAGCGGCAAAACCATTGAGGAGCTCTACGGCATCGATGTCAGGATGATAGATCATGCCCACTGATAATAATGAGTGAGTTCTTTTCCTATAATTTTATCCAGCATGCCATGTTAGCCTGCATCCTGGCCAGCATTGGTTGCGGCATCATGGGGACCTATGTTGTCGTCAGGCGGATTGGATTTCTTGCAGGTGGTATTGCGCATTCGGTGCTCGCAGGTATGGGTATTGCCTATTATCTGGGTAATACACCATTGGTGGGTGCCGTCATCGCAGCACTCGTAGCCAGCGTTCTGATTGGTTTGATAAACCTGAAGTGGCGACAGAATGAGGACATTTTGATTGCCATGTTCTGGTCCGTGGGAATGGCCATCGGGATCCTGTTTATATCCCGGACACCGGGATACAACGTGGATCTCATGAGTTACCTGTTTGGTAATATCCTGCTGGTTTCCGGTAATGACCTGGTTCTGATGCTGTTACTGGACATCCTCTTGTTCCTGCTGGCCACCATGCTTTACCGTCAATTCCTGGTAACAGCCTTTGATCAGGAGTTTGCCCGCTTACGGGGGATAAATGTAGAGTTTTATTACATCCTGTTGCTCTCTATGGTAGCGCTTACAGTGGTGTTATTAATCCAGGTGGTTGGACTGATACTGGTACTGGCATTACTGATTCTTCCTGCTGCCAGTGCTACACAATTCGTCAGCTCAATCAAGCCAATGATGTTGCTTTCGGTTTTGTTCAGTTTGTTTGTGACAACCAGTGGCCTGGTGATTTCGTACCAGCCTGACTTACCCTCCGGCGCCACGATTATTATCATTGCAAGCTTTGTCTATCTAGTCTCGATTATTTCAAAACGAATCCAGGTGAAATTGACAGGGAATCATGATAATTAATTCAGGAAGATTTGATCCGCTCACCTGAAGCCTCGGCCAGCTGGCTAATCAGCTTTTCTGTATCATCCCAGCCAATACAGGCATCGGTAATACTCTGACCGTATGTCAAATCCTTGCCCTCCTCGACATCCTGTCGCCCTTCGACAAGATGACTCTCTATCATGACGCCGAAGATATGCCGTTCACCGTCGGCAATTTGCGTTGCGATATCCCTGCCAACTTCCAGCTGGAGCCTGGGTTGTTTCCTGCTATTAGCATGGCTGAAATCGATCATGATCCGATCCGGCAAACCGGCTTTTCTTAATGCCTCTGCTGCGGTTTCAACACTCTTCTTGTCATAATTCGGCGTCTTGCCACCGCGTAGTATAATGTGACAATCCGGGTTGCCCTTGGTCGCAAATATGGCTGAATTGCCTTCCTTTCTCAGGGACAGGAAATGATGAGGACGGATCGCCGCACCGATAGCATCCACTGCAACTTTTATATTTCCGTCGGTACCGTTTTTAAAACCGACAGGGCAGGAAAGCCCGGAGGCAAGTTCACGGTGAACCTGGCTTTCCGTTGTTCGGGCACCGATCGCGCCCCAGGAAATCAGATCAGTGACATACTGTGGTGTAATCAGGTCCAGGTATTCGGTGCCGGCGGGAATACCCATATCATTTAATTTAAGGAGCAGAGTGCGGGCAAGCCGTATTCCCTTGTTAATGTGGAAACTGTTATTCAGTTCGGGATCATTAATCAGTCCTTTCCATCCGACAGTGGTCCTGGGTTTCTCAAAATAGACACGCATGACGATAAGCAACTCATTACTGTATTTGTCTTTCAGCGTTTTGAGTTTTTGTGCGTACTCGAGTGCTGCCTTGGTATCATGTATGGAACAGGGGCCGGCAATCACTAGCAGGCGTTTGTCCTTACCTTGCAGAATATTATGGATAGCTTCACGGGTTTCATATGTCGTGATGGCAGCTTTTTCCGTAATCGGTATCTCCTCGGTAATCTCGGCAGGTGATGTCACTGCTTTGATAGATTCAATCCTCAGATCATCAGTATTGTATTTCATCGAACGTGAACCGTAGCTTTTGTTATAGGTATAATTTAAGAATCAGGGACAGAAAACCATTCAATTAGCCCGGAGGCCAACCAAATGATCTGCCGGCAAGGATATGAACATGCAGGTGAAAAACAGTCTGACCTACTTTCTCGCCATTGTTGATAACCAGTCTGAATGCATCACCATAACCTTCCTGATCAGCAATCTTGGCCACGACCAGTAATAAATGCCCAAGCAATTCCTGGTGTTCTTGCTTGGCATCAGCCAACCGGGGAATGGCCTGTTTTGGTATGACCAGAATATGTACTGGTGCCTGGGGATCGACGTCGCGAAATGCCAGGGCGAGATCATCCTCATAAACAATATCGGCCGGTATTTCGCGGTTTATGATCTTGCTAAATATAGTCTCTGTCATGATGGTAAATAGGTTGTTCCAGGTTGGTTTCGGCGAATCGCGATTATAGGATCGATTTGCCTGGCAATAAACAGCCAACCGGCATGGAGGCTGGAGAAGTGGCAGCTACTGACCATTCAGCTTTCTTGATTCTGACAGCAGGCGGCGGACGGTCTCCTCCCAGCGCCTGAGGGCCTCCTCGTAATAGTCAAAGACACATTTCTCGCAACCACGCTCACAACACTCAGATGGCAGGGGTTTTTGTGGCCGCGGCGGCAGTATCGTCGTTGACATGTTCTCCGGTCGGCATTATTGCGGTTATTTTTTTATGGATTATCTTCTGAATACAACGGTCTAGATACCCATGTTACTCAGTGTGACCATGATGTCATTTAATATGGCGGTTGCGCGAGGGTGTTCAGTCTCAAAATGTGAGAGAGCATCTTTCATACTGTCCATCAAACTGCGATCATCATCCTCTTTTTCCGAATCCAGTTTCCTCTCCAACTCGTTGATCAGGCGGTTCAGTTTGTCCCTGGATTCTGTATCGTCTTTTGACAGGCATGCTACTTCTTCGCGCAGTTTCTGTAGTTCGCTATGCAGTTTATTGAGAGCCATGGCTTATAAATAATTGGTTTGGATAAAGGATTATACCTGTCGATTCGCCTTGCTGTTAACTGCCGGAATTATGCCATTTTCAGCCGGTTTTTCCGGGGAAATTCATACCCTTTCCAGAGGACAGGGATGGTCACTTTTTGACATTCACTGTCACCCACAGCAGTCACCATGTCGAGAATACCGTGATGGAGTTCACGTTTGTAGCCTGGTGGCTGATCGGCCAATTTTCACTAAATAAGTAATAAAACCAGTGAGTTAAATAAAATATACCCGTGCTTTTGCAATAAATAATACCTTTGGCATGCATCGTGAATGGTAATAGGCACAAGTTTACTAACATGCAGACAATCTGACCCGGAGGTCGCAAATGAAAATATTAAACCTGAAACATGTGATGTCGGTCCTTACGTGTCTCGCTCTGACACTGGCCGTCGCCGCGCCTTCTATTTCCTACGCTGGCCCATGGAATGGTGACAAGGGTAAACGCCATGGTTGGTCTAAAGACTACAAAGGCAAGGGCAAACACCATGGCTGGCAAGAATTCCACAAGCGTAACAAAGATCGCTGGGAGGAAATCAAGGCCCGTTATGAAGCAAAGCATGGTGGTGGCTCCGAACCGACGAGTGTTGGCGAGGAATGGACCGTGCAAGTTCAAGACTTTGCTGTTAGTCCTGGCACTCTCATGAGTCTGACGGTGAATTCACTGACCACGGTGCAGGAAGTATTGGATACGGCTGCCGGTGGTACTGCCCCAGCCGGAGTTGCGCTACAAGATTGTCTAGACCACCCGGTGTTATATAACTGTGGCTCTAATGATACGGTAGGTGCTCTGGATGGCTCTCTTACCCTGGAAGCTTCCACCGTAGAGAATGGTGAACTTTTGTATCTGTGGCAGCGATAAAGTTTTCCCCCTAGGTCTAGCAATCGGCTCTCCTCCTAAGATAGACCTCCTGATATAAACCCCGCGAATGCGGGGTTTTTTTATTACCTATTGGAAATATTAACCTCCTTGAAAAAGCTCAAGAGCGCATAACATCACACTGAGGTTCTGGTATCATCAATAGCAAGTCACAAGAAAGACTCACAACGGTCTTATGCCCGGCAGGGGGGAGCTATGCAACCGTGGGAATTCCATAATCTATTGAACGCGCAGTCGGACGTAATGGGTCAGATAGTCCTGGCCTTGTACGGGGGGATACTCTCGATACCGGTGGTTATCGTGGTGATGTACCTGCTTTTCTATCGCTAGCCACATGTAAAATTACGAATCGCAGTGAATGCAGTGAACAATTTAACTGTGATAGATAAGCTTTTTATTAATTGGTGGGCCCGGTAGGACTCGAACCTACGACCAATGGATTATGAGTCCACTGCTCTAACCAACTGAGCTACAGGCCCGGTGAAAGGCGGGTGCCTGCCAGAGTAATTGTTCCTTCTGGCAGTTGATCAATCCAGGAAGGTTTTCAGCTGTTCGGAACGGCTGGGATGCCTGAGTTTCCTGAGGGCCTTGGCCTCAATCTGGCGGATGCGCTCACGGGTGACGTCAAATTGTTTACCCACCTCCTCAAGCGTGTGATCCGTATTCATATCAATGCCGAACCGCATTCTCAGCACCTTGGCCTCGCGTGGTGTGAGTCCGGACAGCGCTTCACGGGTCGTCCGCCGCAGGCCTTCAAAGCCAGCGGACTCACTGGGCGCCAGGATGTTCAGGTCTTCGATGAAATCACCAAGGTGCGAATCTTCATCATCGCCAATGGGTGTTTCCATGGAGATGGGTTCTTTTGCAATCTTGAGGACTTTCCTGATTTTCTCCTCCGGCATTTCCATTCTTTCTGCCAGTTCTTCAGGCGTCGGTTCACGTCCCTTTTCCTGGAGTATCTGCCGCGAAATCCGGTTCAGTTTATTGATGGTTTCAATCATGTGAACCGGTATACGAATGGTCCTGGCCTGGTCAGCTATGGAACGGGTTATAGCCTGCCGGATCCACCAGGTCGCATAGGTGGAAAACTTGTAACCACGACGGTATTCGAACTTGTCCACGGCCTTCATCAGGCCGATATTGCCTTCCTGGATCAGGTCCAGGAACTGCAGGCCGCGGTTGGTGTATTTCTTGGCGATCGAAATCACGAGCCGGAGGTTGGCTTCCACCATTTCCTTCTTTGCCCGCCGGGCCTTTGCTTCGCCAATCGATATTCGACGGTTGATGTCCTTGACATCGGAGATGGTCAACTCCTCGGTGAAAATCTCCGCGAGTCTCTGCTGAATCGTAATGATCTCGTCCTGAAACTCCTTTATTTTTTTGGCATAAGGTTTCCTGGATCTGGCAATAGACCTGGTCCATTGCGGGTTGGTTTCATTGCCCGGGAAAGTGGCGATAAATTCCTTGCGCGGCATTTTCCCCTGTTTGACACAGAGATTCATGATGTTGCGTTCAGCGGATCGGATGATTTCGACAAGGTGCCTGACATTCATGGTCAGAAGATCGATGAACTTGGGCGTCAGGCGCAGACCAAGGAATATCAGGGTCAATTCTTCCTGTAACGCGACCGTTTTCTTGTGATGTCTGCCATTGCGCTTGACGGAACGATTAACCCTGTTAAACAGCTTGGCAACGGATTCCACGTGTTCACGCACAGCCTCGAGATCCAGGGTTGCCTCTGGCTCGTCATCTGAATCAGAATCATCGTCGTCATTGTCTTCGTCATCGTCACTCTCGGCCGTATCATCTTCACTAGAGATGTCATTGTTATTATTGTTTTCCGGCAATATCCCGTCATCCGGGTATTCCTCCAGATCGGTAAACCCGATGATAATGTCACTCAGTTTCAGTTCTTCCTTCTGGACCGAGAGGTAATTGTTCAGCAAGCTTTCAATGGTGCCGGGATAGGTAGCCAGGGCCTTCAGGACTTGTCCGATACCCTCCTCGATACGTTTGGCGATTTTGATTTCGCCCTCGCGGGTGAGGAGGTCGACGGTACCCATTTCACGCATGTACATGCGCACCGGATCTGTAGTACGGCCAAATTCATTCTCGACACTGGCCAGTGCGGCTGCGGCTTCCGCAGCTGCCTCCTCGTCAGGGCCCTCCGTGCTGTCGGTCATGATGATGTCGAGATCCGGCGGGGATTCATAGACAGTTATCCCCATGTCATTGATCATATTGATAATATCTTCAACCTGCTCCGGATCGACAATGTCATCAGGCAAGTGATCATTGACCTCATGATAGGTCAAGAATCCCTGTTCCTTGCCCTTGGCAATGAGCAGTTTTAATTGCGACGACTGTTCGTCTTGAGAGTTGACTTGATCAACATTTTCCATAGGATTCGTGATTTTGGCTCGGGATTTGCTAGGCGGATATTCGCTCTAAGTATTTGATTTGATTAAAAATAAAGTGTCAACATAAACGCTCAAGTATAGCATACTTTCCAAGATGCGCTAGCTGGTTCCCTGGCCCGGTTTGCCTATGGATTTGTCATACAATTGCCTGAAATCATCCCAGCCCTTGATATTGCGTCTTTGCATCTGGCGTTTTTCCTCATGAATGGACCGTTCGATATCTGAAATATAGTCGATTAATTCATTTTTAAAGGCCTCGTCATCCACTGAATCATCATGAATCAGGGGATTCTCCTGGGTTGCCAGTTCCCTGAGTCGTTTCCCGTAACGGTTATCCCGCCAGTGTTCCAGTATCCTGGCGGTGTTGACCTGTTTCTGACTGCGGCAAAACTCCAGGAGTTCCAGCAGAAATTCAACGCCCGGGTCCTTGATGTTCCGGAGTCGAGTGAGTTGCTCGTCGCTGATGCTGAGTTGAGGGTGGTGTAACAGTAATTGTATAGCCTTGCTGATCGGTGTCATCGGTGTGCATCGCCTTGCTGTCTGGGCACTGCGTACATTACTGCGCACAATCTCAGGTGCAGGTTTGGTTTCCTTCAGCAAACTCACCAATGCCTCTTCCTGAAGCTGGCACTGTTTTGCAAGGTCGCTGATCAGCAGGGCCTGCAAGGCGCCAGCGGGGATCCTTGAAATGTAGGGAATGGCTTTTTCTGCAAACCGGGCCCGGCCCTCCAGGGTGCTGAGATCAATCTGCTCGCGCAGCGTCTCGAAAAGGTAACTGGACAGAGCCACTCGCTGGTCGTTGGAGGTGAATTTTTCAGCGCCAAACTGGCGGACAAAATCATCCGGGTCCTGTCCTTCAGGCATGAACATAAAAAAGATCTGGCGACCTTCCCGCAACAGGGGCAGGGCAACTTCCATTGCCCGCCAGGCGGCCTTATCCCCGGCCGTGTCGCCATCAAAGCAGAAAATGATCCGGGATGTAGAGCGGAACAGTCGATCCAGGTGCTCAGATGTCGCTGCGGTGCCTAGCGTTGCAACACAGTTAGGAATGCCGTGCTGGGCCAGTGCCAATACATCCATGTAGCCTTCCACGACATAAAGATGATCGCATTCTTTTAGAGACTTCCTGGCCTGGTAGAGGCCGTATAGCTCACGTCCCTTGTGAAAGATTGGTGTTTCAGGGGAATTGAGGTACTTGGGGGTGTCGTCCTGGTCCAGTACCCGGCCGCCCAGACCAATCGCGCGGCCACGCTGGTCACGGATGGGAAAGATGATTCGGTTTCTGAAACGGTCATAGTAATTGCCCGAATCTTTGCGAATGACCAACCCGATATCGTACAGGCGGCCGAGAGCTTCCGTGGAGTTCCCGAGCGCGTTAATCAAAGCGTCCCAGCCGGGCGGGGCATAGCCCAGTTCATAATCCGCCGCCAGTTTCCCGGTAAGGCCCCGATCTTTCAGATAGGTTATCGCCTGTTGTGCCCGGGGGTGTTCCCGCAGTTGCCGGGTATAGTAGTGAACGACCAGTTCCATCAATTCATAGAGCTGGGTGAGGTGGGCATCTTTCGGGTTGATGCCGCCTTCACGCGGGACTTCAAGACCAACCCTGGAAGCCAGTTCCTCGATGGCCGAGACAAAATCAAGGCCAGCATACTCCATCAGGAAGGTAATGGCCGTACCGTTCGCCCCGCAACCGAAGCAGTGATAAAACTGTTTTTCCTGGCTGACGGTGAAAGAAGGGGTCTTCTCTTCATGGAACGGGCAACGGGCCTGGTGGTTGCGCCCGGCTTTCTTCAGGGCAACATAACCATCGATAACATCGATGATGTCAACACGGGTCAACAAGTCATCAATAAATTGCTGGGGTATCAGTCCGGCCATGATCAATATTCAAATAGGCCAGTATAAACAGCCCGGGTATAAACAGCGACAGGCCAAAAATTAATTGAAAATACAGATAGTTGTATTGCCAACGAGTCCCGGGATCGGGTCTTATGATAAGGCTTGTTTGATCAGGCCGGAAACCTTGCCCATGTCGGCACGACCCTGCAGCCTGGGTTTCAGCTGGCCCATCAACTTACCCATATCCTGCATTCTGCTGGCACCGGTCGCCTGGATGGTTTCTTTGATGATTTGCCGGATTTCCGCCTCGGACAATTGTTCAGGCAGGTAGGATTTCACCACCTCAAGTTCACTGGTTTCCTTTGCAACCAGGTCATCGCGGCCAGCTTTTTGATACTGCTCAATGGAATCACGATGTTGTTTTGCCATCTTGTCCAGAACGGCAAGTACCTGGCCATCATCCAGGTCCGCACGCTCATCTACTTCTTTTTGTTTGATAGCGGCCGTAATCATTCTCAGGGTTGACAGGCGTTCCTTATCCTTGCTACGCATAGCGTTCTTTACATCATCGCTGATACGGTGTTTGATTCCGGATGACATGTTGGGGAGGGTAGAGGATTATCAGTAGCGGCGAGCAGAACGGCGATTTGTATTGGAACGAAACGCTTTCTTTTGATGTCGCTTTACTGCGGCTGCAGCCTTGCGCTTTCTAACCTGGGTTGGTTTCTCGTAAAATTCACGTCTGTGAACCTCGGCCAGGATACCTGCTTTTTCGCAGGCACGCTTGAAGCGGCGCAGTGCAATATCAAAAGGCTCGTTATCTTTCACTTTGACTGATGGCATAAAAATCGTATTTCCTAGGATCTTGAATTTGATGTCAGTGACGAAAAAGCGGTCATTCTAGTGACTGAACTGAGAAATGCAATGATTTGTTACTTATTTCAGCGGGATAGCCAGAGAAAATGCGCGTTCTGGGGATAGAAACCTCCTGCGACGAGACCGGTATTGCGCTCTATGACGGTGAAAAGGGCTTGCTGGCTCATGCCCTGCATAGCCAGGTGGCGATGCACAGTCAATACGGCGGCGTAGTACCGGAACTTGCATCCCGGGACCATATACGCCGGATCATCCCGCTCATCAACTCGGTCCTGGAAGAAGCCGGAGTAATAAAAACCGATATCGATGGCATCGCCTATACGGCCGGGCCTGGGCTTATCGGGGCACTACTGGTTGGAGTGGCTGTAGGCCGCAGTCTTGCCTATGGCTGGGGGATCCCGGCCATTGGTGTCCATCATATGGAGGCCCACCTGCTGGCTCCCATGCTGGAGGACAATGCCCCGGAATGCCCGTTTATCGCCTTGCTGGTCTCCGGCGGCCATACCCAACTGGTTGAGGTCGACGAGCCCGGGCAATATCGTATCCTGGGTGAATCCCTCGATGACGCCGCCGGTGAGGCCTTTGACAAGACGGCCAAGCTGCTTGGTTTAGGGTATCCCGGCGGACCGGCCCTGTCGGCCTTGGCTGAAAAGGGCAATCCTGACCGTTTTACCTTTCCCCGTCCGATGACCGATCGCCCAGGACTTGACTTCAGTTTCAGTGGCCTGAAGACCCATGCTCTCAATACTGTCAGTGCTCATGACTTGGATGACGGGTTACGGGCTGATATAGCCCGGGCGTTTATAGACGCGGTAGTGGACACACTGGTGCTGAAATGCCAACGCGCACTCGAACAAACTGGACTGCGTTCCCTGGTCGCCGCCGGAGGAGTAAGTGCTAACCGACAATTACGTGAGGCGCTGGCAAACCTGGCGGATGATCTCGATGCCAAGGTGTATTATCCGCGACCGGCATTCTGCACGGATAATGGTGCCATGATTGCTTACCTGGGTTGTTTGAAGCTGGCGGCAGGGCTTAAGGAGCCATTGCAATTTAAAGCCAGGCCGCGCTGGCCGATGGAGGAACTGGTGCCGAGCTAGCCGTTTTTCTCGCCTATCTTGTCCTCGGTTCCGCTTAGCAGATTGCGGATATTACTGCGGTGTCTCCAGAATAGAATTACGGCCATGATACTCACCGGGATTACAAGATAGGGTGAGGGGTTGAGCAAGCCACAATAGACCGGTGCCAGTGCACTGGCGGTCAGGCCTGCGAGGGACGAGTAACGAAACAGAAACGCCACGATCAGCCAGGTCACCACAAATGCCAGTCCCAGGAATGCATTAATACCAAACAAGACGCCGATCAAGGTTGCCACACCCTTGCCGCCTTGGAATCTGAAAAACACCGGAAACAGGTGACCGCAGAATGCAGCCAGGGCTGCAAGTCCCAGTACCGGCAAGGGTGCGTTTAACAGGTAGACAACAAACACCGGGACAAAGCCTTTCAATACATCACCGGTTAAAGTCAGAGCCGCTGCTTTTTTTCCGTGCAGGCGAAGGACATTGGTTGCACCTGGATTTTTAGAACCATGGCTACGTGGATCACTCAATCCCGTCACTTTGCACACAACCACGGCTGAAGATATCGAGCCAAGCAGGTAGGCCAGCAGAACAAGCATGACATTCAAAAACATGGTTCTATTGGAATCGGTCATGCTTGACAGGTCAAGCCCTTATCGGTTCTAGTGATGGATATAACGGGGACATAACCGCCATCATGGACATTATCTATCTCAAAGATCTGCGCATAGATGCAGTCATCGGAATTTATGACTGGGAACGGCAGACCAGGCAAACCATAATTCTTGATATCGAGATGGCAACAGATATTGCAAAAGCCGCCAGGACTGACCACATTGATGACACACTGAATTACAAGGCTGTGGCCAAACGTATCATGGCTTTCGTTGGTGAAAGTGATTTCCAGCTTGTGGAAACCCTGGCAGAAAAGATCGCTGAAATACTCCTGAATGAATTTGATATTCCCTGGTTGAAATTAAGTCTCAATAAGCAAGGTGCTGTACGGGGCGTCCGTGATGTGGGCGTTATTATAGAGCGGGGGAAATTACCTGAATGACACAGGTCTATGTAGGTATTGGCAGTAATATCAATCGTGAAGAGAGTATTCGTGGCGGGTTGGAGGCATTGAGTAAAAAATTTGGTGAACTCACACTTTCCGATATCTATGAGAGCGAGGCCTATGGTTTCGACGGCGACAATTTTTATAATCTGGTTGCTGGCTTTCAAACCGATCTCCCTGTTAATGGCCTGAATGCTGCATTGAAAGGCATTGAAATTGACCTGGGACGAGAACAGCATGGCAAGAAATTTCTGCCGAGAACCCTTGATATAGACCTGCTTTTATATGGTAATTTGGTACAACATGATAAAAACGTTGATGTGCCACGAGAAGATATTGAACAGTATGCTTTTGTACTTAAACCACTGGCCGATATTGCCGGAGATTTTAGACATCCGGAAACAAACAAAACCTTCGCAGAAATGTGGTCTGCATTTGATAAACAGGACCAGGCTATCTGGCCAGCCAGCATGTCAGTTGAATAGCGATATGTTTATTAAGATAATGAATTACTGGTTTCGATTGGAACGGGAGGGGAAATGAATATCAGAGCACTATTGTTCCTTTCAGTAGTTGTGTTATTAAGTACCGCCTGTGCGAAATTGGAAGTCAGGGAGCACACAAGCAGACTCAACACGTCGGTAATTCAATATGGAGCAGACTTACGTTGGGGCAGGTACACGGATGCCTATAATTATCATGTCCACCGGGACGGCAGCCAACCGGAAGTTAATCTTGAAGTCCTGAAGGATATTAAAATCACCTCCGTAAAAGCGGTAGAACCGACAATTAACAATGAAGATGCTACCGAGGCAACGGTACCTTATCAGATTGAATATTATGATGAACGCTATAGTACCGTGAAATCCATCAAGCAAACACAAAACTGGTGGTATAGTGAGGATGCCAAACGCTGGCTGATTGAATCCGAGTTCCCGCAGTTTGAATAAGAGGAGGTCAAGGGAACAACGTACGGCCACCATCAATTATCAATATCTGGCCTGTCGTATAAGTTGCATCCATTACCAGATACTTCACAGCGCGGGTAATATCTGTTAATTCTCCCTGCCTTTTTAATATCGTTCTGGCAAGAATAGCTTTCTTGTCTTCTTCTGGCATATTGTCTGGCCAGAGAATAGCGCCAGGCGATATGCCATTTACTCGAATCTCAGGGCCTAGCTCTCTTGCCAGGGATTGAGTCAATGTCACCAGTCCATTTTTGCTGATGCTGTAAATGATATATTCCCTGAGGGGATGATCAGCGTAAATATCAATCAGGTTGATAATGCTTCCTCCGGTTCTCGAAAGATGCGGTGCTGCGTCCCGGGATAAGAACAGGGGGGCTTTCAGATTAACGCCAATCATTTCTTCCCACTGGGATTCAGAGATGGTTTTGATCGGTGTCGGGTAAAATGCCGATGCATTGTTAATTAGTACATCAAGACGCTGGTTTATCCGGAAAGCCCGGTCAATCAGCGACACACAGTTATCTACGAGACAGAGATCACCTTGCAAGACATGGGCTGAGTCAGGTCTGTCAGTATTCAGGTCCTTTTGAAGGTCGAGCGCATCAGCGGATGATGTATTGTAATGAATAATAACATCCATTTTCTCACGGTGGAGTTCACGGCAAATTTCTGCACCGATTCGACGACTGCCCCCGGTGACCAGTGCTGTGGGTTTGCTCATTTCTTGTTAAGATTTTTCCGTTTACCTACGTAATGGCAGTTATATTTTCCCGCCAATTCCGGCAACATACCAATTTATGACACGCATCGCTATGAATGATTTGCCACAGCCTGATCGACATGCCCGTGAGTCGAGCCAGAAATTAAGTGATGAAATTTTCCATGTAATCGCAAATGCAGGCGGGCAAATCGGTTTTGATGAATATATGGAACTCGCGCTCTACCTGCCGGGGCTGGGTTACTACAGTGCGGGGGCAGAAAAAATTGGTGAGGCAGGTGATTTCATAACAGCACCGGGGGTTTCTGCATTATTTTCCCGTTGTCTTGCCAGGCAAATAGCAGAAGTCACTGACCAGTTACCGGATAAACATATCCTTGAACTGGGTCCAGGTACCGGCGCATTGGCAGTCGCAATGATGCTGGAACTCGAACATTTGGGTTCCCTGCCGGACCATTATTTCATGCTGGAAACCAGTGCCGATCTCCGGGACAGGCAACAACATAGAATAAGTCAGGAGGTGCCGCATCTTTATGAACGCTTTAGTTGGCACGACACCTTAAGCGATATATCCATAAACGGAGTGATTATTGGTAACGAGATCCTGGACGCCTTGCCGATTTGCTGTATTCAATATGAAAAGGGTGAATTCATGGAAGTGGCTGTTGGCACCGATAAAAATCGTTTTAGCTGGAGTCAGCGTCCTCTTGCAGTTGAGAAGCAAGCAGTATGCGCCAGACGGTTTGCAGAAGCTGGCACAAAACCGGTTGAGGGATATCGGACTGAAATTAATTTCAAGCTCGATGCCTGGATCAATACAATTTCTACAGCATTATCACAAGGACTGATCCTTCTGATAGATTACGGCTATCCCAGGCAAGAGTATTTTCATCCTCAGCGTACCCAAGGCACCTTGTTGTGTCATTATCGTCATCGTGTTCATACGGATCCTTTTTTGTATCCCGGACTGCAGGATATCACCGTGTCAGTTGATTTCACCGCTGTGGCTGAGGCGGCCTATGATGCAGGCCTTGAGGTGCAGGGTTATACTACACAGGCCCATTTTCTGATTAATTGCGGAATTGCCGGGCTTATAGAGCGAGTGCAATCCGGTTCGTCAATAGAACAACTGGAAATGGCGAAGCAGGCACGGCTATTAACCATGCCAGGAGAAATGGGAGAACGCTTCAAGGTTATTGCCTTGGGTAAGAACCTGGATTCACCACTAATGGGTTTCCGACAATTTGATCAACGCCATCACCTCTAGAGAGAAAACAATGACAGGACCCCGGGTTTGGACTATCTGCAGTTATTGATACTTGGATTGGTGCAGGGGGTTACGGAGTTCCTGCCGATATCCAGTTCTGCACATTTGATTCTGCTGCCTGAACTTGCCGGTTGGGAAGACCAGGGACTGGTATATGATATTGCTGCACACCTGGGCAGCCTGATGGCGGTTATCGTTTATTTTCATGCAGATCTCTCCCGCATCATTAAAGACTGGAGTGGTTCGTTGGCAGGCCAGCCCTTGACACAAAATGCGCGTGTCGGTTGGTATATCATCATAGCCAGTCTTCCGGTTGCCGTGTGCGGGTATTTTTTCTATGACCTGGTGTCCACGGTATTTCGTCAACCCCTGATTATCGCCTGCAGTACTATTTTCTTTGGACTGGTTTTACTCTGGGCAGATCGTATCGGTAAAGTTTCTGTTGATACCGACGCCATCAGCTTAAAGGATGCAATCTGGATAGGTCTGGCACAGGTATTATCACTGATGCCAGGCACCTCCCGTTCAGGTATCACGATAACGGCAGGTTTGCTTCTGGGGTTCAATCGGGAAACCGCGGCCCGGTTTTCCTTTTATCTGGCGATACCGGTAATCCTGATGGCCGGCTCGCATGAAGTCTTCCGTTACCTGCAACAGGAATCATCTGTAGACCCGGTGGCATTTATTCTGATGATGATCATATCCGGAATCAGTGCCTGGTTAGCCATTAAGTTCTTTATCACTTTAATTAACCGGACCGGCATGCTGCCTTATGTTATCTACCGCGTATTACTGGGCCTGTTCCTGATATATGTCTATAGCTAGAGATTTTCCGCAGCAAGACCTTTTAGTGCTGTAATTCTGGCCTCACTGATAGCTTCACCTATGGCCTTACCATTGAGTCCACTGTCTGCAAACATACTGGTATCTACCGAGTTTGCTACTGCCAATGCTTTTCGGAAAAAGTCAGCTTGCGGGTAATCACTGTCTTCCTTGCCTGTACGTCCCCGGGCATCAGCCATGCAAGCCAGCAGGAATTGTTCAAAACGTTCCGGTCTGCGAAATGCGTCAAGTGCATCCAGTTTCTTGAGGAGTGTCTCCGGTCGTGCTTGAAGGATACGATGACAATCCAGATGGTAGCGGGCAACCAGGCTGGCCAGTTCCCGATATTGGTTCGGAATCTTGAGGCGTTTGCAAAACTTCTCGATCAGTTTGGCGCCGCGTGCTTCATGACCATGATGACTGGGCAAGTCAGTTTTTGGTGTTGTGCCCTTGCCCAGGTCATGCATCAGCGCGGCAAACCTGACCTGGGTATCTTCTGTCAATCGACAGGCCTGGTTTAATACCATGATGGTGTGCAGCCCGGTATCTATTTCGGGGTGATATTTTGGCGGTTGGGGAATACCGAACAGGCACTCGATCTCGGGCAAAAGTACCTTAAGTGCTTCACAGGCGCGCAATGTCAGTATGAAACGTGTCGGGTAACTGCCGGCAAGGGCCAACTCCATTTCATTCCAGATACGTTCTGGCGCCAGTGTTTCCAGTTCACCGGTTTCTGTGATCCCCTTCATAAGGTTCATGGTTTCCGGGGCAATACGAAAACCAAACCGTGCTGCAAACCGGGCAACCCTCAAGACCCTGAGAGGATCCTCGATGAATGCGGGAGAAATATGTCGTAGTATTTTTTCCTTCAGGTCCGATGCACCGTTGAATGGATCGATCAGATTTCCCTGGTCGTCCTCGGCCATGGCATTGATGGTCAGATCACGCCGGGCCAGATCCTCTTCCAGAGTGATTTCTTCCGAGGTGTGAAAAACAAAACCTTTATAACCTTTACCGGATTTACGTTCCGTTCTTGCCAGTGCATATTCTTCCTGCGTTTCGGGGTGGAGGAATACCGGGAAATCTTTTCCAACTGGTCGGTAACCATTTCTTTCCATTTCTTCCGGGTTGCTGCCTACTACGACCCAGTCGGTATCCTTTACCGGAATCCCAAGCAGTTTGTCGCGGACAGCACCACCAACCTTGTATATCTTCATCTGGCAAAGACTGCCCTTGTTAAATGTTCAGTGCAAGTGGCAGGAGATCCAGATGGGTTATTTACCGGATAAATGACTGCGGAACTGATAATAACGGGCACGTTGGTATTTGTTCGAGAGATATTGTGGGACGATGGACTGAATAGTGGACGGGGTAATGTCCAGTTCATGCAGATCATTGCGGTGACAAATACTGTCAATTTTTGCAGAAAGATAATTATCTGTTGAGAATGGTTTTCCTGGTACAAAATCAAATATGGCAGCCTGGATTCTGGAAATCAGGTCACCCAATGGAATAATTATCCGCCTGATTCCAAGACAGGCTGCCGTATAAGCTACGAGTTCCTGCAAGGTATAAACTTCAGGGCCGCAGAGATTATAGCGTTTCCCGTAACTAGACGGGTCAGCCATAGTTTTGACAAAGGCTTCTGCCACATCGCCGACATAAATTGGTGCAAAACGGCTCCCGGGACAGGCCAGTGGAAAAACCATAGGTGTCATCTTTAACAGTTTTGCAAAGCGGTTGAAGAAACTATCATCCGGACCAAATATCACGGATGGCCTGAAACTGGTGACACGCAGTCCACGTTTTGAAGATTCGTGTACCAGGTTTTCAGCTTCGCCCTTGGTTTTGAGATAATAGCTTGTCCCCTTGACGGGATCAGCATGCAGTGCACTCATGTGCAAGAGTCGTTTCACCCGGTTTTCTATACAGCCATCGACGACTTTTTCTGCTAGCTCGACATGGGCATGACGGAAGCCCTCGCCGTGCCGTCCTTTCTCATTGAGAATACCCACCAGATTGATTACGGCATCGCAGCCGGCAAACTGTTTTTTCAGGACTTCAGGGCGGTGAATATCAGCCTCGACGAGATCAACCGTGGGCAGGAGGATCAGTTCTTCCTTGTGGTATTCACGATTGCGCGTGAGGATACGCAGGTTGAAGCCTTTCTGGGTCAGTCGATTTGCCAGCGTGCGGCCAACAAACCCGGTTCCGCCGAGTATGCAGATGGTATTAATGATCATGGGTTAATTGTAAGAGAGCTGTTGCCCACTGCAAGCCAAACCTGCAATGTTAAGCCCTGTAGCTGCCGGGATGGGTGTCATTCTGCTGGAGACATTCCGAATTTCTCTTTGCAGCCGCCAGTCATAGATGCTGGCATAAAATATGATCCGGCTGACGTATTTGCGGGTTTCAGTAAATGGAATTTGCTCAATCCAGATGTCCGGTTCAGAACACCCGGATTTTGACAGCCACTTGTCGACACGATTTGGTCCTGCATTATAGGCAGCGGTTGCCAGCACCATGTTACCCTTATATTTGTCCAGCATTTGCCTGAGATACTTGCTGCCCAGGGTGACATTTTTTTCTGCTGAGAGTAGATGTTGGGTTCTGAAATTACTGACACCGAGTTTTCTGGCGGTCTCCCGTGCGGTTCTTGGCATCAATTGCATCAGACCCAGAGCCCCCCTGGGTGATTTTATGTCTTCAACGAAAGCACTCTCGGATCTGACCAGGGAATAGACCCAGCCCGTGTCCAGCTGGTATTGCTTCGCATTTTCGTAAATCAGGTCACGGTAAGGCAGAGGAAAACGCATGTCCAGATAATCATAGGCACCGGCCGATGCCAGTGTGATTATGGCCAGATCATGCCAACCCCATTCAGAAGCCAGATATGCTGCAATCTTTTTCTGTTCGGGCTCCAGATAGGTCAATGCATGCAGCCATTCCTCCCGCGATTCATAGCGCTCACCGATAGCATCAAGCTCATAGGCACGCTGGATGGCCGGCAGTGCCAACACGGCCCGGTGCAGTTCCGGATGTTCCGGGGTTGCGGCATGATGCATGTTATAAACACTGCCCAGACGATCTGCAGCCATGAAACCATAATAATCGCGATCATTGGCAATCAATCCATAAACCCGGCTTGCCTGTTCATGTTCCCCAGTCTTTTCCAGGGCCCTGGCATGCCAGTAATACCAGCGATACTTCACAGTATCAGTAACAGGTACGCCAGTGGTCCATTCTTTCAGTTTTTCCCAGTCGGAATTTTTCAGGGCAGCTACCAGTCGCCAGTGAAATATAGTTTCATCGGCGTAATATCTGGGAATATTGTCCAGCAACATGGTTGCTGATGGATGTTCTTTCAAGGCAGCCAGGATGGCAAGTTTCCGATCAACCTCATTTTCTTCTTCAGGGGTGAAATTATATTGCTTCTCCAACAGCGCCCAACGGGTAATGGATGCATTAATGTTATAACGGGAAAGTCTTATCAAACCATCAATGATGATTTGCCTCGTTTTGCTGTTATCAGCATAGCCGCCGGGTTTAGCTGATAGTTTTGCTGGGTCCTTGCGTATTGCAATCCATGTATTAGCCAGTCCCCTGTATTCAGTACTGAGTTGTTCAGCCAGATAGTTTGCCAGGCGAAAATTATTTCTTTTTACTGCCAGTGCAAATCTTTCCCAGACCAGATCGTCATTCATGAGCGCGCTTTTGTATAGCAGATCGAATGCGGAATCACATTGCGGTGGCAGGGAAGTGCTGGACAGCCAGACTTTTCTGGTCTCATCCAGCAAGGACATGTTGTCCTTGCTATTCATTAATGCAAGCAGGTAATAACAGCGTAACTTGTCGTTGTTTTGGGGGATGTAATTTTTTACAAATGTTTCCCATTGTTTTGTTGCAGCAAGATATTTGAGCCATCTTTGTCTCAACAACCCAATTGAGGGGAAATCACTTTGCTCAGACAGGAATTTTTCAATCTCATTTTTGCCGGTTTTTGAAAGATTCGCTGTAAGATAGTTATAGCGAAGATAGGGATAAAGCGGGTAGTCCTGTAATGACTCAGCAAGTTCCAGGAACTTGTCATTCTCTTTCTTGTGGAAAGCCCTCCTGGCTTCAAGGTACCGGGCACGTTGTTCTTTCAGATCCAAGTCCGAGCCGGTATTGGCATACAGGTTCTGTGGTGACGAAAAAACCAGTAATAAAATGACCGCACTAATACGGTTTCCCATAAAATCGGTTCCCTCAAGATTCCGGTTATTACTGCTTCGATGCAGTTGTGAAAAAATATTCTATTGAAAGAAGTATATCATTTCCAGATTGTCTATAGTGTAACTAGCTCTCATAAAATCAAAGTCCCTGCAGTGAACAGTTAATCACAGTATAATCCGGCCAATGATTTCCCTGCCTGCCCTCATGTTTATTTCCTATATCCTGCTCGGTGCGATAGCAGGTTTCATCGGCGGGCTCCTGGGGCTGGGTGGAGGGATCGTGATTGTCCCCGCCCTGTTGTTTCTTTTTATCCAGCAAGGCTTCCATCCTGAGGTACAAATGCACATGGCACTCGCGACATCGCTGGCAACAATCATTTTTACTTCTATTTCCTCTGCCTGGGCGCACCATCGCCGGGGAGCGGTACTCTGGAAGACTGTAAATTTTCTCGTACCGGGTATTGTGATTGGCTGCATTCTCGGTGCCTGGCTGGCTGACCAGCTTGACACAAACGTACTAAGAACTGCATTCGGGATATTTGAATTGCTGGTCGCCATGCAGGTCATGTTTGGTTTCAAGCCATCACCACAAAGAGAGTTGCCCGGTGTCTCTGGTAGCGGCCTGGCCGGTACTGTTCTAGGCTCAGTTTCAACCATACTCGGGATCGGCGGTGGGACACTCTCGGTGCCTTTCTTGCTTTGGTGTAATGTAAATATTCGGAATGCGGTCGCCACATCATCGGCACTGGGATTTCCAATTGCTGTTGCAGGAACCGCAACATTCATTTTAGCTGGACTGGACAGTACGGTTTTACCAGACCAGAGTCTGGGTTATGTCTACTTACCTGCAGCAGGCACTATAATTGTCACCAGTATAGTGTTCGCCCCTCTGGGTGCCAGGGTAGCTCACGGCATTCCAACTGTGGTTCTCAGGAAAATTTTTGCATTTCTACTGGCGTGTATCGGTATAAGAATGCTTTTATAATTTCAGTGTGGTGTATATGAGCGATACGGTTCTCTGCTATTTTGATGTCATTACCAGAACTCAGGAAGAAACCGACCTTCTTGAAAAGGAAAGGCGGTCATTGAAAGAAGAGAAATGGCTTATTTGCGGGAGATGTAAACAGCTAATAACATCTGAATCAGACGCAGTTAATATAAATGAACAGCATATTCATACTTTTATGAACCCTGCAGGAATAATTTACACATTTGGTTGTTTTCAAAATGCAAAAGGTTGCGTTGGCGATGGGAAATCAACATTTGAATACAGTTGGTTCAGGAATCACAGTTGGCAAATTGCACTATGTAGTGGTTGCCATGAACATCTAGGCTGGTTTTTCCAGAATGGCCAGAAGTTCTTTGCGTTGATACTTGACAAACTTATGCTGTCGTGAAGATTTACTGATGTTAGTTAAAATATTGATAACGCTTTTGATCCTGGTTGCTGGCGCTTTGCTCATGAGTGGTATAGCAATTTACCAGAACCGATTACCACTTTTCAGTACACCGGGTGTTCTGGAAAGGCTCAGGATCTACCTCACAAGCAATGTGGCAGAAACAGAAGCCGAACCAAGGTTGCCGGAACTCGAAATTCGCTCCTATTCGGGGGATCCGGAATATCTGCTTGATCAGAGTCGTCAGGCGATTCAATCCCTTGACTGGGAACTGGTGAGTTATGATGCGAACAGGAAGGAAATACATGCCATAGTTAGAACGCCGCTATGGTCTTTCCGGGACGATGTTTTGGTGCGAGTACGACCTGGTGATTATGATGAACAGTCCGTTTATGTACGATCCTCTTCGCGCCTGGGACGCGGTGATCTTGGCAAGAATTCACGGAATATTCTGGACTTTTACCGGGCTGTGGAGCAGCGTTTATGATCTTCCAGACAAGCCTTAACATCAGCACAAAAGGGCGTAGTACTCATGAAATTACGTCCATGGTAAAGCAGCAACTGGAGCAATCAGGAATTCGTAACGGCCTTTGTAATGTTTTTATCCGTCATACCAGTGCCTCACTGATTATTTGTGAAAATGCTGATCCAGGTGTGCGTAGCGATCTTGAAACTTTCTTTTCATCATTGATAATTGACGGTGATCCGGCCTTCCGTCATGATACGGAAGGTGATGATGATATGCCTGCCCATATAAGGACCATACTGACGGATGCGAGTCTGACCATTCCCGTGACCAATGCCCGTCTTGCCCTTGGTACATGGCAGGGTATTTATGTATACGAACATCGTTATCAGGATTATCAGCGCCACATTTTTTTAACATTTTTTGGAGAATAGCGATGACAATTGCAAAATGGAATGGTGCAATCTTAGCTGAAAGCCGTTCATGCATTAAGCTTGAGGATAATTATTATTTTCCGCCTGAATCGATCAACGGCGAATACTTTCGAAAAAGTAACTCCCATACTACTTGCCTCTGGAAAGGCCAGGCCAATTATTATGATCTGGAGGTCAATGGAAAACTGAATAAAGATGCGGCCTGGTATTACCCGGACCCTCTGCCTGCAGCTGAATATATCCGTAATTATATTGCCTTCAGGCATGGTGTTGAGGTTATGGAAAACTAGATTACAGGATTCAAATCCTGTTTAATTATTAATTCTGTTTACTACTTGAACTCTTCAGTAGTTTAAACCTCTTTAGACGCGTCTGTATTGCTGATTCGTAATCGGTGAGATTCCAGTCAGAAGAAACCTCAGGCCAACCCTGACAGTGCTGAATAATAATGTCAGTCAATGCCTCGATATGATGAGATTGATCATTCAAAGCCGGAATATATTCAAATTGCTTGCCTCCGTTTTCCAGAAAGACCTCGCGATAGCGTATGTTTATCTCCTCCAGGGTCTCCAGACAATCTGCCGAGAAACCTGGGCAGATGACATTGACCTTTTTGATACCATTCTGGGCAAGTTCTGCAAGAGTTGCATCAGTATAGGGCTTGAGCCAGGCGCGCGGACCGAAGCGTGACTGGAAGCAGACCTGCCATTGGTCATCATTTAATTCAAGATTTTCAGCCACAAGCCGTGCCGTTTTGTGGCATTCGCAATGATAAGGATCGCCAGCCCTGAAATAATCCTCGGGCAGGCCATGAAAAGAAAACAGCAGGATTTCAGGTTGACCATGCTTTTGCCAGTATGTCCTGATACTTTCCGCCACTGCTTCAATATACTTCACGTTATCATGGTAGTGAGTCACCATGCGTAGTTCCGGCATCCAGCGCCAGTTTTTCATTACTGCAGCAACGGCATCGAAAGTTGATGCTGTGGTAGTGGAAGAATACTGGGGATAAAGAGGAAAGATCAGAATCCGTTCAGCACCGCAATCCCGCAGTTTTTCCAGACCGGACTGAATTGAGGGATTTCCGTAACGCATGGCCAGTTCAATTTTGATTGGTCCAGGCTGGCGCATGGCGAGTTCATCGAGTATGGCCCGGGCCTGTTTATTGCCCCAGGACAGCAGCGGCGAGCCTTCTGAAGTCCAGACCTGGTTGTAGGCATGTGCCGAACTCCGTGGCCTGAAACGCAGTATGATCCCGTGCAGAATCAACCACCATAACGGTCTTGGTACTTCTATTACCCGGGGATCGGACAGGAATTCAGCAAGATATTTACGGACGGCGCGAGTGTTAGGGGCATCCGGAGTCCCAAGATTGGTCAACAAGACACCCAGGCAGGGCCTGGTATCATGTTGATAGTCAGGATTACCAATATATTTGCTCATGCTATCATTTTATATAGGAGAAGGCCGTGTTTGTAAAAAATTTATCCGATTGCGAGAAATTCAGCGCTAATGATGGTTGTGACATTCAGGAATTATTGCACCCTGCTAATGATCCGGTCGATATACCCTATTCAATCGCAATAGCAAGTGTTCAGACGGGCAAACGTAGCTATAAACATCGACTTGAACAGTCCGAGATATATTTCATTCTATCCGGCTCAGGCGTTATGCATATGAATGATAAAGAAAAGGCTTTACAGCAGGGTGATGTGATGTTGATACCAGCAGGGTCCGTGCAATGGCTGGAAAATACTGGAGATTACGAGATACAGTTTATGGCAATCGTCAGTCCGCCTTGGACAGAAGCAGGGGATATCCGTCTTGAATGACGCGATTAGGCAACTGGCAAGCTAGTGTGATTGGGTTATCTGCTCTGCGATATGAAAGAGATCATCAATTAACAATTAAATTACAATCGTGTATTCATTATATGTATACACATCATCATGGATGTGTTCAAAAATTTTCTGATCAAGATGTCCCCGGTTCACTTCAAGTGTGATCTTGCAGGTTCTGATTCTTTTTTCTAGGACATCTCCGGGGAGGTTAGTGTTATTAGTTTGATATTATTTTTAATAGCTCTGCTTATTTTTCTGGGCTTCACGTAATGTCTTTCGATATCCTTCGTAGATCATTTTGCAGCTTTCACCGACCTCAGTGTTCTCATCAATACAGTCCACATAGAACCTGATCAATGCCCGCATGCAATTTTCCATCCGTCCTGGGGAGGCAGGAGGCAAGGCATTTTTCTCAATTCTTCTCAGGTACTTTAGCAGGAACCATTCTGTCGAGTGGGTTTCGGGTTGAATCTGCTCGATCGCCCGGATTTGCTCGATTACGAGCATCCTGAATTCATTGAAATAAACCTCAGCCACCCTACTCCTGCCTGAGCGTCAGCAGCGGTGGTGCTGCAAAAACACTGCGCGTGTACAACATACCAGTCATGGCAATAATTATGGCACAGAGAAGTGGAGCTATGAGCCAAACAACCAGATTAAAACTCGTGTCCATATACAAAACAAACTGGCCCAGTAACCATTCCGACATGCTGGCTGCAAAGGCGGCCAGCATGCCGGCAATCACTCCAAGATAGGTAAACTCTGCCAGCAGGCTCATTCTCATATGTCGGTGCCTCGCACCGAGCGCAAACAGCAGGGCTGTTTCCCGTATCCTTTCATCCTGCACTCCTTTTAGCGCAGCCAATAACACGACGATGCCAGATAGGAGGGTGAATACAAAGACATATTCAATCGTGTTGATGACCTGGTACATTATTCGTCTAACCTGGGTCAGGATAGCATCGACATCTATGACTGTGGTGCTGGGGAAAGAGCGCACCAGATCGGCCAGCAAATGCCGTTTATTTCCTGGTAGATAGAAGCTGGTGATGTATGTGGTCGGTGCATCTTTCAGGGTTTCAGGGTTGGAGATGACAAAAAAATTCACATTAAATGAATCCCACTCCAGTGCGCGTATGTTCACTACCTTACCGGAAATATCATTACCCGCTACCCGGTAGGTAATGACATCATTCATCCGTATGTTCAATGTTTCTGCGATACCTGCTTCAACTGAAAAGACATTAGAACCGTTATCATTGGTCCACCATTTACCTGCAATGATTTCATTCTCAGCAGGCAGAGTATCAGTCCAGGACAGGTTGAACTCAAGGGCAGCCAGTCGTTGTGCCCTCGGTTCAGCATAGTCATCCGGTTTTATCTCCTGATCATTTATAGAAACCAGACGTCCACGTATCATTGGGTAAAAGATAGAATCTTTTTCCAGATTAGATTTTACAAACTGCCTGACAGCATCAATTTCGTCCGGTTGAATATTTATCAGGAAATAATTTGGTGTACCTTCAGGTAAACGATTCTGCCAGTTGTCCAGCAAATCTGTTCTGATCAATGTAAGTAACAACATGACAGTAATGCCCAGGCCAATGGCGACAATCTGGGCGCTGCTCTGGCGGGCCCGCCGTTGAATATTGGCAAGCCCGTAACGATAGACCACACCCAGCCGGGACCGAAACTGATTCAAGACATAAAGAAATAACCGTGCACCCAGTGCCAGCAAGATCATGGCAAATGCAAATCCCAGCAGAGTATAGAACGTCAGGGCAAACTGACCTGTCTGCCAGGGACTTAATAAAGCCAGTGCCAGGACTGGTAACAGGTAGGCAGTTTTCAAACTGACGGGCAGGGGCGTCAGGTCGCGCCGTAAGACCCGGAGGGGTGAAACCCGGTTGAGACGTAATAATGGCGGCAAGGCAAAACCGAGTATGGTAATGACCCCTGCGAGCAGGCCCTGAAATACCGGTAGAACACTGGGTGGCGGTAACGGTACCTGGCTCAAACCGGACAGCAGGCTGGCCAGACCGAATTGCAAGACATAACCAATGAAACATCCCAGAAGGCTGCCCAGTAGTGCCATAGTAAACAACTGGTAGAGATAAAATCTGAATACTGTGGCACGTTGCATACCCAGGCAGCGCATGATCGCACAATGATCAAAATGCCGGCTGGCGAAACGCTGGGCTGACAAGGCAATGGCGAGACCGGCCAGGGCGATACTGCTGATTGCCGCCAGTCCTAGGAATTGTTCGGCACGATTCAGGGCTGTTTTGAGTTCCGGGCGGGCGTCACGGATGCCTTGAATTTCGATATTATCGGTGGCGGTATCGTCCAGCGCGCTCCGAAATGATGATATGGCCTCTTCGGATCCGCCGATCAGGAGCCTGTATTTGGCGCGGCTGCCTGGCAACAAGAGTCCGGAGCCAGGCAGATCGACACGGTTGATAAGAATCCGGGGTGCGATATTAAACAGGTCACCGCCGCGATCCGGCTCATGTGTCAACACCCTGGTGACTCTCAGTTGCAGACTCCCAAGACTGAGTGAGTCACCGATATCAATGGCCAGTAACTGGAACAGGCGGCCGTCTAGCCAGGCTTCACCACTGGCAGGGATATGGTCGGTGACTTCTTCCTCGCCGAACAGTTCAGATGCCGTGCGAAGTTCCCCGTATAGCGGATAGGCCGGATCAACGGCCTTTACTTCCGTCAATTCCAGTCGTTCACCTACTACGGCGACGCTGCGAAAGCTAGTTGTTCTGGCAACGTCCAGCCCGTTCTTTTCAGCCAGGGAATCGTAAGCGCTGCTGATTGGCGAAGGAGAGGCCAATACCAAATCAGCAGCCAGCAGGGTATTGGATTCCAGCTCTGTCGCCCGTTTCACCCGGTCCGTGAAAAAACTGACGGTTGTGACTGCACTCACTGATATGATCACAGCCAGCAAAAGCAGGTGCAACTCACCTGAACGCCAGTCACGCATGAGAGCGGAGATAGATAGTTTATACAGTTTCATCTGCAATCAGTTCTCCACCGGCAAGTGTCAGCCGACGATCACAACGTCGGGCAATTTCATGATCATGAGTTATCAGTAACAAGGTTGTGCCATGTTCTGTATTCAGCCTGAAAATCAATTCTATGATCTTGCCGGCTGTAGTTTCGTCCAGATTTCCAGTAGGTTCGTCTGCGAACAGGATAGCGGGGTTCCCGGCAAAGGCACGCGCCACGGCGACGCGCTGCTGTTCGCCACCTGATAACTGGTTTGGATAATGATTGACCCGATCACTCAGACCCACATCTTCCAGGTAGTGTCTGGCCGAGTTTTCGGGGTTTATGTCATCGGCCAGTTCTAGCGGCAGCATGACGTTTTCCAACGCGGTCAGGCTGGGCAAAAGCTGGAAGGACTGGAAGACAAAACCGACTCTCCGATTCCTTAGTCTGGCGCGCCCGTCTTCATCCAGTTGACCCAGGTCAATGTTATCGAGAATGATCCTGCCACTGCTTGGAACGTCGAGCCCGGCCAGCAGTCCAAGCAATGTGGATTTGCCTGATCCTGAGACACCAACGATAGCAACGCTTTCCCCCCTGTGAATGCCAAGATTGATGTTCTTTAGTATGGTCAGCTTTCCAGCGGGGATGGAGACTTGCTTTGATAATTGCTCCACCTGCACAATATAGTCAGAGGTATTTTTCATGTTGAAAAAAATAATTCTCGTTTGTTTATGTCTTTTCTGTTTGCCCGCCCTGGCGGGTAACAAAACTTTGCTCATCCTTGGTGACAGCCTGAGTGCGGGTTATGGTATCTCACTCAGACAGGGATGGGTTTCATTACTTGAAGACCGCCTCGAAAATACCGGACACAGTTATCAGGTCGTGAATAAAAGTATCAGTGGTGAGACAACACAGGGCGTAAAGGTTCGCCTCGACAATATTCTTTCACAACTGACGCCGGATGTAACTGTCGTGGAACTCGGGGGTAATGATGGCCTGAGGGGTTTTTCACCGGAGGAAATCAGGACTAATCTTTCCAATATTCTGGATCGCTTACTGAAGTCCGGTTCAAGGGTTCTGTTAATTCCCATGAAGCTGCCGCCTAATTATGGGGAGGCCTATAATCAGAAGTTCTCGCTTATTTACAGTGACCTCGCAGAAGAAAAAGATATCAAGGAGGGAAAATTCATACTTGAGGGTATAGCTGGTGATCACTTACTGATGCAGGCAGATGGCATTCACCCTGAGGCACATGCACAGGAACAGATGCTGGATAATGTCTGGCATGGACTGGAACCACTCTTATAGTGGGAGATTCGATGAATTATTGTAGTGAATGCGGTGCAGAAATCATACTGGCACGCCCGGAAGATGATAATCGTCTGCGGCATGTCTGTAGCGCCTGCAATATCATTTATTACCAGAACCCAAAAATAGTCGCAGGCTGTATTCCGGAACATAAGGGAAAGATATTGCTTTGCAAGCGTGCCATCGAACCGCGCTCAGGCTATTGGACACTACCGGCTGGCTATATGGAACTGGATGAAACCAGCATGGAAGGTGCACTGCGGGAGACGCTGGAAGAGGCCAATGCACGGGTTGAGATTCTCGGACTCTACGCGGTTTTTAATCTGCCTCATGTCAATCAGGTTTATATGATGTATCGATCACGTTTACTTGATATGGACTACTCACCGGGTACAGAGAGTCTGGATGTCGCATTGTATTCCGAAAATGAGATCCCATGGAATGACCTGGCGTTCACGACCATACGTCAGACATTGAGATATTTTTATGCGGATCGGGAGGTCGGACAATTTCGCCTGCATACAGGAGATATTATCAAGCAGGGCGAGAAATACAGTTTTAGGGCTGGACCTGACGAAATTTACGATGATTACTCTTCCTCGACAATTATCCAACGGCCATAACAGCATTCGTAACATGTGCCGTCATTGAGGACCCTGTCACCTGGCTCAAATTCGATGTCATTCCAGTAACACTTCTGGTCCTTGAGGTCCAATTGAACAGTGCTTTCTTCTGTGATCTTCCCCAAAAGGGATGATGTTTTTTTATCTGGATCAACAGCTTCTACGGGAATTGCATTATTGTCGGCCATTTAAATATCCCCAGTATTTGACCTATCCACTTGATCATAATTGTAGATGTCCCTAATTACTACCCTGATGTTCCGAAGGGATCAGGCTTGAATTTATTTTATATATAGTTATTGTTAGCGACCTTTTATTGCCTTTGTCAGGGCAAATCCAAAGTCTTCAGGAGAATAGATTCATATGATAAAGCCGCATGGTTCACAGACCCTAACACCACTGTTTGTTGAAGATCAGTTAGAGCGCGAGGTCCTCCTGGAAGAAGCAAAATCATTTCCAAAGCTTCTTCTTGATTCATCCTCCGCTGCCAATGCAGTGATGCTTGGTGCAGGTTATTTCACACCCCTTGAGGGTTACATGAATCGGGCTGATGCACTGTCGGTCGCTGATACCATGATGACGTCATCGGGATTGTTCTGGCCGGTTCCCTGCTTGAACAGGACAGATGATATCTCTCAAATCAAAGAGACTGAAAAAATTGCATTACTTGATCCAAATATGCCAGGAAATCCAGTACTGGCCATCCAGACAGTTGATTCCATAGAGGAGATTTCCAGTGAGGACCTGAAGCAGATGACTGAAAGAACCTTTGGTACTTTGGATGAATCACACCCCGGTGTAGGTACCTTCCTGTCTGCGGGTAGATATATCGTTTCTGGCCCGATACGGGTTTTGAATTACAGTTACTTTGAAAAAGATTTCCCCGATACGTTTCGGACGGCCGTACAGATCCGTGAAGATATCAGTTCGCGTGGCTGGGAAACGGTAGTTGCATTCCAGACCCGCAACCCAATGCATCGTGCTCACGAAGAACTTTGCAAGATGGCGAAAAAGGCGGTCAATGCTGATGGCGTCCTGATTCATATGCTTTTGGGCAAGCTTAAGAAAGGTGATATTCCTGCAGATGTCCGGGATGCGGCGATCAGGAAAATGGTCGAGCTCTATTTCCCTGCCAACACGGTGATGATTACAGGTTATGGTTTTGACATGTTATATGCCGGGCCCAGGGAAGCGGTACTGCATGCCATATTCAGGCAAAATGCCGGATGTACCCATTTGATAGTTGGCCGTGATCATGCCGGCGTAGGTAATTATTATGGGCCATTTGATGCGCAGGAAATCTTCAAAACCCTTCCGCAAGGGGCACTGGAAATTGAGATTTTTAATGCCGATCACACCGCTTATTCGAGAAAACTGAACAAGGTGGTAATGATGCGTGATGTCCCCGATCATACGTCCGAGGATTTCGTCATGCTATCTGGAACCAAAGTTCGTGAGATGCTGGCTGCCGGGGAGCCGTTGCCGGAGGAATTTGCCCGCCCAGAAGTGGCAAAAATATTGATGGATTACTATATGTCAGAAGCATGATATTACTGTATTTGAGAGAAAACCCGCCTGATGGCGGGTTTTTCAATTTCGGGCCACAATTTTGTGAACTGCTTTCAATTCCTGTTTACCAGCCAACCTGGAGGAGTGCTAACTTCACTCCAATGGTCTAATTTTGTTAAATATAAGACATTGTTTTACAGGCGTATCACTGTAATAACGCTTCAGTTGGCTGGAGGAATATTATGCATGACGAAGTTCAGGAACAATTGATTACCGGCATGGACCTCAGGGAGTATTTTAGGGAATCAGTCAACAAGGCAGTCATTAACCAGAATCTCATAGTCCAGGAAGAGACAGTATTTTATGTTGTCAACATGATGACCGAGTTTTCCAGGTCTGAAAGGTTTTATGAAAAAACCACAGACGGCTTGATGCTGAAGGCACTGGCATTGATTTATGCTGATGCACTGGAAGCCAGTTCCACGTCAGAAAAAAACAAGAGTTTGCAAAGACTGGGCGATCTGGCACTGTTTATATCTGGTTTGTTTGCAGACAGCCTGAATCGATCACTGGTCGACATAGATTATTATATTGCCATGGGCGGAACTGCCTATGCCTGCCTCGCAGATCAAACACGGTATACCTACAATGGTTGTACCTTCAGCAAGGTGTTTGGTGAACTTTCGGAAAAATTTATCGGGCTCGTGGATGTTCTGGCCGAGATCAGTGAGAAAAGTAACTTCAGTTCAGACAGTGATGTATTGCGATTGTATGAACTGTGGATGAAGACTGGCAGTAAACGCCTTGCAGACAAGTTGCAGGAACTGGGGATTCAGCCGTTCACCGTAACTGGAGTAAAACAGTAAATTGATTATTGGCGCTTCATGGCGTCAAAAAATTCGGAGTTGGTCTTGGTAGCCTTCAAACGTTCCAGCACAAACTCCATAGCAGCCAGGTCTTCCATGGGGTGCAGCAGTTTCCGCAGAATCCACATCTTTTGCAGCTCTTCCTTGTCAGTGAGCAATTCCTCACGGCGGGTGCCGGAACGGTTAATGTTAATGGCCGGGTAGACGCGTTTCTCAGCGATCGTGCGATCCAGGTGTAACTCCATGTTGCCTGTACCCTTGAATTCCTCGTAGATTACATCGTCCATCCTGGAACCGGTATCTATCAGTGCGGTCGCCAGTATCGTCAGACTGCCACCTTCCTCGATGTTTCGTGCGGCACCAAAAAAGCGTTTGGGCCGTTGCAACGCATTGGCATCCACACCCCCTGTCAGCACCTTGCCGGAGGCCGGGACAACTGTATTGTAAGCACGTGCCAGTCGGGTAATGGAATCAAGCAGGATGACTACATCTTTTTTATGTTCCACGAGTCGCTTGGCCCTTTCTATCACCATTTCTGCTACCTGCACGTGACGGCTCGCTGGTTCGTCAAAGGTACTGGAAATTACTTCGGCCTGGGTGGAACGTTCCATCTCGGTCACTTCCTCCGGACGTTCATCGATCAATAGGATGATCAAATGGCATTCCGGATGATTGTGTGTGATAGACTGAGCAATGCTTTGCAGGATCATGGTCTTGCCGGCCTTTGGCGGTGATACGATCAATCCTCGTTGTCCTTTCCCGATCGGTGCAACCAGGTCGATGATACGGGGTGTCAGATCCTCCGTGCTGCCATTACCCAGCTCCAGTTTGAGCCGATCATGGGCAAACAGCGGGGTCAGGTTTTCAAAAAGTATTTTGTGCTTGGCCTTTTCGGGGGGCTCAAAATTAATTTCGTTGACTTTGAGAAGGGCAAAATAACGTTCGCCATCCTTGGGTGGTCTTATTTTGCCGGCAATGTTGTCCCCGGTGCGCATGTTGAATCGCCGGATCTGGCTTGGCGATACATAGATATCATCGGGGCCGGCCAGATAAGAACTATCAGCTGATCTCAGAAACCCGAACCCATCCTGGAGTATCTCAAGCACGCCATCACCATAAATATCCTCACCTTTCTTGGCCTGGGCCTTGAGTATTTCGAAGATGACGTCTTGTTTGCGGGAGCGGGCCAGTCCATCAAGGCCTAGATTTTCAGAGAGGGTGATCAGCTCAGAGGCTGGTTGCTGTTTCAGTTCTGTTAGGTTCATAACTTCGGTGCTTCATGATAATTGGAAAAAGATACAAGTTATCGAAACGCAAATCCGCGTTTGTGGATGAAAATCCTAGTCCAAAAGTATCGGTTAGAGGGATTTGGTAATAAGAAAGAGCAGGTTTTACTTATTATATTAGTATTTAAATTAGCATGCGAATTTATATTCGTCCAGCTAAAAAACAGTTAAATTTTGACCTAGATGGTGCTGTCTATAAATGCCGACAACTGGGATTTGGAGGCCTGACCTACTTTAGTGCCTACCACATTACCATTGCTGAAAATCATCAGTGTGGGTATCCCGCGGACGCCATATTTCTGTGGGGTCGACTGGTTCTGGTCCACGTCCATCTTCGCCACGATGAGTTTGCCATTGTATTCCTCGGCAAGCTCTTCAAGTACCGGGGCGATTGCCCGGCAGGGGCCACACCATTCGGCCCAGTAATCGACCATTACCGGTGTATTCGAATTTAGAACTTCCTCTTCAAAAGACGAATCTGTAACATGAACAATATGTTCACTCATTTAAAAGTATTTCCTCGGGATTGGATTGGAGTCGATAGTTTCAACCAAATTACTACCGGAATGCAAGTCAGGATCCCCTGACCTCATTTCTTCTCTTCCTGTAAGCATATGACCGCGCCTCACACCACCTCGACAGCCTTTCGGGATTTGTCCCTTGATGGCCGCCTGATTCGCGCGCTCGACGATGCCGGATACAGCTACTGTACCCCGATCCAGGCTGAAACTCTGCCCGATATCCTTGCTGGCAAGGATATTGCCGGTCAGGCTCAGACAGGCACCGGCAAAACAGCAGCATTCCTGCTTTGCATCATGCAGCGCTTTCTCGAAAAGCCAGCGGCAGGCAATAACCAGGCAAAATCGCCTCGGGCCCTGGTCATATCCCCTACCCGGGAACTGGCGATCCAAATCCATAAGGATGCCCGGTTACTTAATAAATATGCCGGCCTTAATCTGGCCTTGGTATACGGTGGTGTCGATTACGAAAAGCAGAGGCGTCAATTTGACGAAGGTGTTGATATATTAATCGGTACGCCGGGCAGACTTATCGACTACTTCAAGCAGGGCGTCTACAAACTCAAGTCTGTCGAGATAGTCGTGTTAGATGAGGCCGACCGCATGTTTGACTTGGGTTTCATCAAGGATGTTCGTTACATGTTCCGGCGCATGTGCAAACCCCAAGATCGCCTTAGCATGCTGTTTTCAGCCACACTATCATTTCGTGTGACGGAACTGGCCTACGAACACATGAACAATCCCAGGATTATCCGCATTAACCCGGAGCAGGTCACTGCTGACAGGATTACTCAGACTCTCTACCACGTTTCCAATGAAGAAAAGATTCCTCTATTAATCGGCCTTCTGCAGAAAATTGATCCCAAGCGCACGATTGTGTTCGTCAACACCAAGCGGATGGCCGAGAAAGTCTGGGGTTACCTGGAAGGTAACGGGTTTCATGCATCTATTCTCTCCGGTGACGTACCACAGAAGAAAAGGCAGCATCTTTTTCAGGAATTTTCCGAGGGCAAATTACCCGTCCTGGTTGCCACCGACCTTGCCGCAAGAGGCTTGCACATCCCGGATGTGAGCCATATTTTTAATTTTGATTTGCCGCAAAACGCCGAAGATTATGTTCATCGGATAGGCCGGACGGCGCGTGCCGGTGCCAGTGGTGATGCAGTGAGTTTTGGTTGCGAGGAATATGTTTATTCGATCTCGGAAATCGAAGACTATCTGGGTTACAAGATTCCCGTCCAGAGGGTGACTTCAGATATGCTGGTCGAACCGTCCGCACCCGTAAAAATGCAACGTTCCCGTCCAGGACCAAGGGGGAAAAAGCCAGGTAGCCGCCGCAATGACCGTGCGGGCAAGAAAAAATACCATCATAAACAACCTCACTGATTATCAGGCCAGTTGTTTGGCCAGCCAGTGGCTGATGTCTGCAATTTCCTCGGCACAAACCGCGTGGGGCATGGGATAGACTTTCCATTCGACGTCATATCCGGCGTGTTTCAGTATTTCGGCAGATTGTCTGCCTGCCAAGTCCGGGATCACCGGATCGTATTGACCATGCAGCATCATGATCGGGACTGCCTGATTACCGTTGCTGGCCTCGGTAGTGAGAGTGTCAGGTAAAGGCAGGTAGGTAGAAAGGGCCAGAATGCCGGCAAGCCTGTCCGGATAACGCAGGCCACAGTGCAGGGCGATGGCACCACCCTGAGAAAAACCGGCCAACACGATCTTGTCAGTCGCAATGCCTGCACTGGTTTCAGACTCAATCCATTCTTTGAGCAAACCTGAAGAATGAATGATTGCGTCACGGTCTTCCTCCTGCCTGAGGTCCGTGTTCTTCACATCATACCAGGCACGCATTGACATGCCGCCATTAATAGTGACTGGTCGTACCGGAGCATGTGGAAAGATAAACCGGATCCCGAGTGAGTCAGGTAAACGCAATTCTGGAACGATGGGTTCAAAGTCATGGCCGTCTGCGCCGAGGCCATGCAACCAGATCACAGATGCCTTGTGGTTGCCGCGGGGTTCTATTATGACTGCATTTTCAGTTTGGCTCATACCTGTTCCCGTGTTTTGTGCGTTCCCATGCGCCGGGCATGGAAAAAAATTTCATGTCGTTTTTCAGGGTGTTATTATTTCCCGTCCCTTGAACTGAGATCTCGAAATCCCGGAGAAAAGCTAATGTCTGCCCCCAGGAAATTTTTAATCACATTGACCCTGATTGTGATGACACTACTTTCGGGCTGTGGACAAAAAGGCGATTTATACCATCCGGAGGAGCCAGAGTCAGCCCTTGCTTATACCGGGGCCATGGCCTGATGATCGGGGCATTCGCTTACCGGGATGGTCAGTTGATGGCCGAGGGCATAGCGTTGGGTGACATTGCCGCACGCTTTGGCACCCCCTGTTATGTGTATTCCAGACAGGCTATTGAAGCACGCTGGCAGGCTTACAACGAGGCCTTCGGTGATACTGATCATCTGATCTGTTACGCCGTAAAGGCCAATTCAAACCTGGCGATACTGGACACCCTGGCCCGGCTGGGTTCCGGCTTCGACATTGTTTCTGGCGGTGAATTACAACGGGTCATCGAGGCCGGCGGGGAACCGGAGAAGACGGTTTTCTCCGGGGTAGGTAAACAAGCTGATGAGATGCACAAGGCACTGGATGTCGGTATCAAGTGTTTTAATGTTGAGAGTCTCGAGGAACTCGACCGTCTGAACCAGATGGCAGCCGAGCGCGATGTAAAGGCACCTGTTTCATTCAGGGTGAATCCGGACGTTGATGTCAAAACCCATCCATACATCGCCACAGGTCTGAAGCAAAACAAATTCGGCATCCCCTGGGAAGAGGCATTCACAGCTTACGAGCAGGCCGCCTCAATGAACCATATTGAAGTTACCGGTATCGATTGCCACATCGGTTCCCAGATCACGGCTATTGATCCCTTTATCAACGCCCTGGAAAGGCTGATGGATCTCACCCGGCAAATAGAGGCTGCTGGGATTACGCTCCGTCATATTGATGTCGGTGGTGGGCTCGGAATACCTTACAAGGATGAATCACCGCCGACTGAGGCCGAATTCGTCTCGGCCCTGCGCCAGGTTTTTGCCAACCGTGTTGAACAAATCATCATTGAGCCTGGCCGTAGTATTGTCGGTAATGCCGGTGTCCTCTTGACCCGGGTCGAGTACCTGAAACACACACCACATAAAAACTTTGCCATCGTCGATGCGGCCATGAATGATTTGCTGCGCCCCTCACTGTATGGGGCCTGGCATGAGATCCTGCCTGTCCACGAGGCACCACCCGGTGAGCAGACTTATGATATTGTCGGTCCGGTTTGCGAGACAGGTGATTTTCTCGGCCAGGGCAGAACTCTGGATTTACGCGTGGGTGATCTGCTGGCAGTCGGATCAGCCGGTGCCTATGGTTTCTGTATGAGTTCGAATTACAATACCCGGCCCAGGGCCTGCGAAGTGATGCTGGACAAGGGTGTAATGCATGAAATCCGGAAACGGGAAACCGTAGCCGATTTATTACAGCCAGAGACCACTCTGCCCTGACAGGAACTTCAGCAATAAAAACCGAAGCCAGGATAGCCCGGCTCCGGTTATTCCGTAAATCCTGCTATGTGCCCCGTAGCCTTAAGCGGCCTCTTTCGTGGTTTTCACAATAGCAGCGACCTTGTAGGGGTCAGCATTGGATGCCGGACGACGGTCTTTCAGTCGTTGGCCCTTCCATCCATCTTCCACGGTGCTGACCGGGATGCGAATGGGCGCCCCAAGGTCAGAGACGCCATAGCTGAACTGGTTGATGGATTGGGTTTCATGCTTGCCTGTCAGGCGCTGGTGATTATGGGCACCATAGACGCTGATGTGGCGTTTGACCTTCTTGCCAGACTGCTCGCAGATCTTGGTGAAGACATCCTGCTTGCCGGCTTCACACATAACGGTATTGAAGAAGTTGGCATGCATTCCGGAACCATTCCAGTCGGTATCACCCAGGGTGTTTGGATGCCACTCGATGGCCAGGCCGTAATTCTCTGCGGTGCGTTCCAGCAGGTAACGGGCAACCCAGACTTCATCACCGGCGCTTGGCGCCCTTGGCAAACCGGCTGATGGCAACAGTCACGGGTACCAGAAAGCCAGTAAAAAAGTCCATTAATTCCTGATTATTTCTTTTTAAGCTTATGTTTTTGAATGGCTTTCGCCAACAGGTTGTTACTGCCAATCCGTGAGAGATTGAGTACCTCTCAAGCATGCAATATTACAAGCCAAAAGATTCAGGGTCGATACAGGAACTAGAAGTTAGGCCGCAGTCCCGTTATAATTTTTCGGAATTGCATTTGCTCAGATCAGAACAAGAAGATCCTGCCAGGAGAAGAACCGCGGGCTGGGCATTTTCGGTTGATTGCATTCATTGCAATGTATTCCTTATTTCTATCAGTAAATCTTCTCTGTGATAAGAATGATTTCTGGGGGGACTATCAGGCTTTTTGTCACGGGGACGTCACCAAATAATAGTAATAATTTTTTAATTGGGAGCTTATGAATATGTCTAGCGATAAAGTTCTACAGCTAATAAAGGACCACGATGTCTCGTTTATTGACCTACGTTTTTGCGATACTCTTGGTAAAGAACAACACGTCACTGTCCCAGCAAGCACGATTGACACGGATTTTTTTGAGAACGGCAAAATGTTTGATGGTTCTTCCATCGCTGGCTGGAAGGGGATTAACGAATCCGACATGGTATTGATGCCGGACACCGGAACAGCGATACTCGATCCTTTCTTTGACGATCCAACCATCAACCTGCGCTGTGATGTCCTCGAACCCAATACCATGCAGGGTTATGAACGTGATCCGCGTTCGCTTGCCAAGCGCGCCGAGGCGTATCTGAAATCTACCGGTATTGCGGATACCGCTTTTTTCGGACCCGAACCGGAATTCTTTATCTTCGATGATGTCCGTTGGGATGATTCCATCAGCAATGCCTTCTATGAAATCGATTCTGAGGAAGGCAGCTGGAATACCGGCAGACTGGGTGAGGAAGCCAATATAGGTCATCGTCCCGGCGTCAAGGGCGGTTATTTCCCGGTACCACCCGTGGATTCCATGCAAAACATTCGTTCTGCCATGTGCTCTACCCTGGAGGAAATGGGTGTGGCCGTTGAAGTGCATCACCACGAAGTAGCTACGGCCGGACAGGCGGAAATTGGTACTAGGTTCAACAGCCTGGTGCGCAAGGCCGATGAGCTGTTGATCCTGAAATATGTTGTGCAGAACGTGGCCCATGCCTTTGGCAAGACCGCCACCTTTATGCCCAAGCCGCTGGTCGGTGATAACGGCAACGGCATGCATGTTCACCAATCTCTGGCAAAGGGCGGTAATAATCTGTTCGCGGGTGATAAGTACGGGGGCCTGTCCCAGGAAGCCCTTTATTACATCGGTGGCATATTCAAGCATGCCCGGGCCCTGAACGCCTTTACCAATTCCGCTACCAACAGTTACAAGCGCCTGGTGCCGGGATTCGAGGCGCCAACGCTGCTGGCCTATTCCGCCCGTAATCGTTCCGCTTCCTGCCGAATCCCCTGGGTTGCCAGTCCCAAGGCCCGCCGGCTTGAGGTCCGCTTCCCTGACTCCTGTGGCAACCCGTACTTTACCTTTGCCTCCATGATGATGGCCGGGCTGGATGGCATCCAGAATAAAATCGATCCGGGCGGTCCGTTAGATAAAGACCTCTATGATCTCGAACCGGAAGAGGAAAGGGGGATCCCTACGGTCGCATCGTCACTGGACCGTGCCCTAGAAGCACTGGATGCCGATCGTGAATTCCTCACGGCCGGCGGTGTATTCACTGATGACATGATCGATGGTTATCTGAGACTGAAGATGGACGAGGTGACCCGCTTCCGGATGACCACCCATCCGATTGAGTTTGATATGTACTACAGCTTGTAAGTGCAGAAGATGTATATGGCCTGAAAAAGCCCCCGACAGGGGGCTTTTTAACTGTTGGCCCTGAACTTACTCGCGCCATATAAAATCTAATGATTGTGACCCTGACAGAAATACACTACTCTGGAACCATGCGTATCTTGTTGTTAAGCCTACTTTTCCTTGCCGGCCAGGCGGTGGCTGAGGTATATCGAAGTGTCGATGAGGACGGCAATATCACCTATTCGGACAAGCCTACCGAGGGGGCCGAGAAGATCAAGAAACAGGATGTTCAGACAATAGATACGCCTAATATTCCCCAGTTTAAGTACACGCCATCGCGTGAACAGGCCGCGGAAAAACCGGCCGTTTATAACTCAATTGCCATAACCTCGCCGGAAAACAATACCGCTGTCAGGGAAAATGCTGGCAATGTGACTGTGAATGTGTCGATCAAACCCGATCTCAAGACCGCCTATGGACATAGCCTGTCATTGACGATGGACGGCAAGGAAGTCGGTGCCGGTCGCAGTCGCACCTTCTCGCTGAGTAATATTGATCGCGGCACCCACACCCTGGTTGCCCGGGTCAAGGGCAGCAATGGCCAGGTCATCATTGAATCTGATCCGGTTACCATTACGGTGCTTCGTTACTCTAACCAAAACCCCCCGCGCTACCCACCCCGAGACCGAAACCTACCACCCCCACCACCACCCCCCCCAACACCGACCACCCCCTGAGCTGGTCTGACTCTTGCTATGTAAATCCGCAGGTATCGGTACGTCCTGATCAGGCCTCCATAACCTGTTGTTTATAAAATTAAATATTTTTCCTATAAATTGATGCTGACCAGGAGCATTATCCTTTGCACTAAAGTAGTGCAATAATGAGCTTCACATGAGCATTTCTGCGAAAACGGCCCTGCAGCTGTTCGACAATCTGACCACGGCCATCCTCTTGTTTGACAAGCGATTGAACCTGGTCTGGATCAACTCGGCCGGTGAGAACCTGCTGGCTGCCAGCAGAAAACGCCTGATGGGGCTAAAACCCGAACAGGTGCTGCCATCACCGCCAGACCTGGTTGAGATGATTCACAGGAGTCGCGAAACCGGGGCGGTTTACTCCAAGCGGGCGCTGGAGATTGCCACACACAATGCCCATGCGGTGCTGGCCGATTGCCGGGTCACACCATTGCTGGCCGGGCATAAGTGCAAGGAAGTAATTGTCGAACTGGTAGATGCCAATACCATCCAACGCATTCTGCGAGAGGAGAACATAACTCTGCAGCATGATGCCGCACGCCAGTCACTGCGTGGCATGGCCCATGAAATCAAGAACCCCCTGGGTGGAATACGCGGCGCTGCACAACTTCTGGAAAGCGAACTGAACAAAGGCCAGTCAGAGTTGAATGAATACACCCGCATCATTATTCAGGAGGCCGACAGGTTACGAAATTTTATTGATCGCATGCTGGCGGGTGATCAGCAACAGGAATACGAACTCGTGAACATTCACGAGTTGTTGGAATATGTCTGTCAAATTGTCGAGGCAGAATACGAAGGAGAATTCCGTATTGCGAGGGATTATGATCCCAGTTTGCCGAATATTGAAGTAGATAGGGAGAAGGTTATTCAGGCCATTCTGAACGTAACACGCAATGCCGTACAGGTCATAGACAGGTCATCCGGATTTATCCAGCTCAAAACACGAATACTAAGGATGGTAATGCTGCACAAGGTGGTCCACCGGCATGTTATCCAGGTTGATATTATTGATGATGGTCCGGGTATTCCTCCAGATATTGAGAAAAGTATTTTTTATCCATTGATTACCGGGAGACCGGAAGGCACGGGTCTGGGGTTATCCATTGCCCAGTCTTTAATTAGCGCACATGGAGGTTTAATTGAGTATGAGAGGAAAGATGACCTTACTATCTTCAGTATCTATATACCCACGGAGAGAAACAATGGCACATAACAATGTCTGGATTGTAGATGATGACAAATCCATACGCTGGGTGCTGGAAAAAGCACTCTCCAGTAATGATGTATCAATCACCAGTTTTTCAGACCCTGCAAAGGCGCTGGAGAAAATCAAGCATGAGGTTCCTGATCTTGTCATCAGTGATATCAGGATGCCCGGGGTGAACGGGATAGAATTGCTAGAGCAACTCAAGCAGTACTCACCTGAATTGCCTGTGATCATCATGACAGCTTACTCTGGCCTGGACCATGCCGTCTCAGCCTTTCGTGAAGGCGCCTTTGAATATATTTCAAAGCCGTTTGATATTGATGAAATGGTCACCCTGGTCAAACGTGCAGTCCGGAATAAAACCAGGCTTCAGGAAGAAAAGGTTGAGCCACAATTTTTTCCGGATGAAAATATTATCGGTTCTGCACCGGCCATGCAGGAAGTGTTCCGTGCTATCGGTCGCTTGTCCAGTTCCAACCTGACTGTGTTAATCACCGGTGAATCCGGTACCGGTAAGGAAATTGTTGCCCGCGCCCTGTTCAAACACAGTCCCCGATCAGACAAACCGTTCATTGCCTTGAACACCGCAGCTATTCCCCGGGACCTGCTGGAATCTGAATTGTTCGGACATGAGAAGGGCGCATTTACCGGTGCGGCCAGCCAGAGAATCGGCCGCTTTGAACAGGCGAACCATGGCACCCTGTTTCTGGATGAGATAGGTGATATGCCTGCTGAATTGCAAACCCGGCTGTTACGTGTACTGGCTGATGGTGAGTTTTACCGGGTAGGAGGTCATACCCCAATCAAGGTTGATGTCCGGGTAATCGCCGCGACACACCAGGACCTGGAGAAACACGTTAAGCAAGGCACTTTTCGTGAAGACCTGTTACACAGATTGAATGTAATCCGTGTTCATGTTCCGCCATTGAGAAAACGCCGGGTGGACATCATTCCGTTAACAGAACATTTTCTAAATCGGGCTGCGCAGGAACTTAATACAGAACCAAAATCTTTGTTACCTGACACGAGCGACTACCTTCAGAAGCTGGACTGGCCGGGCAATGTTAGGCAACTGGAAAATTTCTGTCGCTGGATTACAGTCATGGCTTCCGGCCGTGACATTCATATGGACGACTTGCCCATAGAACTGAAACAACTCGGAGAGAGTACTGTTGAATCAGGTACAGACTGGGAAGATATGCTGCGGCACTGGACAGACCAGGCCCTGTCCCAGGGTGGCAAGAACATACTGGATGATGTTGTGCCGAGGTTTGAAAAGATAATGATTGAGGTTGCCTTGAAACACACCGGTGGCCGGCGTCAGGAGGCCGCCCGCTTGCTAGGCTGGGGCCGTAACACCCTGAGTCGTAAGTTAAAGGAACTTGGTCTCTAGTTATCGTTAACCGGCTTGAGTGTTGCAGAGGAGATTAGCTGGCTGAAGACCTCGCACCAGATTACCACTGACACTCTTTGCCCGCTCGCGATGCCATCCGGAATCGCATAGATCTGGCCGTCCTTAAACTTTTCAGTTTTCCAAGATCGGTGTTTCGGGCTGCCTTGAAATCTTCATTGGAACGAATCAATTTGCTGTCCGATAGATAGACGTGATAGGCAGGTCCTGACCCTACCTCGAAATCCTTTTCCAGGAATATGATTTCGGTGCTTTCCTGTTGATACAGGCCAACTCCACCTTTGCCCCAATGTATCGGATCAGACGGATTTGGATGAATAAATTCTCCGGTCAACAGTGTTTGCCTGGTTGTTTGCTCGTCCAATTCTTCATTAACAACAGCGGGAGGAAATATAAAGGGATAGGCCAGTAACATCAGACCAGCCCCTGCAAATACGCCTACCAGGAAAACAATTAAACTGATAAGTAACCGTTTTTTCATTCGGACCGAGGTTGATGTTTTTCCATGAAGCGATACCCTATCGGCATATCAGTATATATCATCATTTAATAGCAGGGAGAAAATCATGAGCAGACATTTCGATGAGGCAAAGGGTTTATGTGAAAGCCCGGATCCGGAAACAGGCAATTATATGTTTGGACATTCCATGATGCGGATCAAGGATCCGGAAACGTCTCTGGATTTTTATACCCGGGTACTCGGTATGCGGCTGGTCCGTCGTTTTGACTTCCCAGAAATGAAATTCACACTATATTTTCTTGCCATGGTACCCGATGATAATGATATACCGGAAGATGCCGGTAAACGCGCTACCTGGGCATTCAGTCACAAGGCCATGCTTGAACTGACCCATAACTGGGGGACAGAAGATGATGATAATGTGAGTTATCATAGTGGCAACGAGGAACCGCAAGGTTTCGGCCACCTGGGTTTTACGGTTCCGGATGTATACAAGGCCTGTGAGCGTCTGGAAAAGCTGGGAATTGAATTTGTGAAAAAGGTTGATGCCGGGAAAATGCAGGGTATTGCTTTTGTAAAAGACCCGGATGGTTACTGGGTAGAAATCCTGCAGGCTGATATGGCAGAAAAACGCGGCAAGGACTGGGGGCTTGCGAGTTAAGATTTAATCAGGACAGTTTTTTTCGTATTCAGCAATCAGGCTTCTGGCCCTGTCTATATCTTCATCGGCCACCTGGACATTGGCAAAATCGAGAGCCGCCAGGTCGCCTATGCCCCCCTGGAGATAATGACCGCCTACGTGGGCCTCAATACCGTTGGTCTGTAACATACCGGAAACGATATGAGCCTCGGTAATGTCCCTTGCCTTGTACACAATCTTCATTGATACAATTTTCCTTTGTGCTTCACCCAGCCATCGATATGGCTGCCATCCGGGTCGTGATGTGTCCAGTGAATCACGCCACCCTTCTCATTCCACTCGTACTCACCAAAAAATTCAACCCGGTCACCCGGGTTGAGTGAATCAATTCTAGGTGCCAGATCAATATTATGGGCAACCAGCAGGGTTTGCCCTGAAGCCAGTGAAATAATAAATCGCTGGTGTTGACTGTCATCCCGGTCATCGGGGAGTAATCGTATAACAACACCGCTTCCCCGCACCTGGGTGTTGGCATCACTCCTGGTGAAGTTCTGTGCCCGAAGGAGATGTTCCCTGCCCGTTTCAGTGGCAGGTTGTTTATCAGTTGCAGGTAGATAAACTAAGATGCCAACGACAGTCAGGAAAATGACAAAAAAAAGGGGCTTCTTCATCAGCAAATAACCCTGCTGGCTATTTGTCTAGCTGTAACCAGATCGCAACCTGTTTGGCATAGTAAGTCAAAATGGCGTCTGCTCCGGCGCGCTTGCAGCAGAGTAAGGATTCAAGCACAACGGCTCTTTCTTCAAGCCAGCCTTTTTCGGCAGCAGCCTTGAGCATGGCGTATTCACCACTGACATGATAAACAAAAGTCGGTAACTTGAATTCGGATTTCACGCGCTGAACGATGTCCAGATAGGGCAGGCCAGGCTTGATCATTACCATGTCGGCACCCTCTGCTATATCCAGCGCGACTTCACTTATGGCCTCATCGGTGTTCGCCGGGTCCATCTGGTAACTGTATTTATTACCCTTGCCCAGGCTGGATGCCGAACCAACCGCATCCCGGAACGGTGCATAAAAACTGGATGCGTACTTGGCAGAGTATGCGAGGATTCTGGTGTTCACATGGCGCGCATATTCCAGGGCCTCCCGGATAGCGCCTACACGCCCATCCATCATGTCTGATGGTGCAACAATATCTGCACCGGCGTCTGCATGTGACAGGGCCTGCTTGACCAGAACTTCCAGCGTGGCGTCATTCAACACATAACCGGTCTCGTCAATCAGGCCGTCCTGCCCGTGTGAAGTGAAGGGATCCAGTGCCACGTCGCTGATGACGCCGAGTTCCGGCAGTTCTTTCTTCAACATGCGAATGGCTCGCTGAGCCAGGCCTTCCGGGTTATAGGCCTCGGCGGCATCCTCCGATTTTATTTCTTCCGGTACTACCGGGAACAGGGCGATAGCCGGTATCCCGAGTTCCAGTATTTCTCCAGCTTCTTTCAGGAGTTGATCCAGGCTCAAACGCTTGATGCCAGGCATCGAAGGAACCGGTTCGCGGCGGTTCTTGCCTTCCGCGATAAACAGGGGGAAGATTAAATCATCCGTGCATAGTTGCGACTCCTGCATTAATCGGCGTGAAAACTCATTGGCACGCATACGCCGCATGCGGGTAGCAGGGAAACTTTTTTTATTGAATTTTGTCATCAGTTCGAATCAACCGGATTATTTCTGCGTTAATTTAAACCAGCATCATATCTGATAGCCGCCCGATGGATAATGAACAGATTATACGTATTTTTGTATTTGGTGCATTGTTATTGCTTATGTTCCTGTGGGAAACCTTGTCACCCAGGCGGCGAGTAATCGCCAGGTCAGGTTTACGGCGTCTTAATAATCTGCTGCTGCTACTGGTTGATGTTGTAGTTACAGCTTTACTGCTTCCGGTTGCAGCAGTGGGCTCTGCGGTCATTGCCAGTGATATGCAGTGGGGCCTGTTCAACCAGGTCGATATCAATCCTCTGTTCTCTATAATTATCAGTGTTTTGTTGCTGGATTTACTAATCTATTGGCAACATGTCCTGTTTCACAAGATTCCTTTGCTCTGGCGAATTCACAGGGTGCATCATACCGATGCGCATATAGATGTCACTACGGGTGTACGCTTCCATCCCATTGAAATTATCTTGTCCATGATCCTGAAGATGGCCTTTATTATGTTACTGGGTGCGCCCGTGATTGCAGTGATATTATTCGAGATAATATTGTTCAGTCTTGCCATGTTTAATCATGGGAATGTAAGTATACCGGTTACTCTTGATCGTTATCTCCGATATCTGGTGGTTACACCGGACATGCATCGCGTACACCATTCACAAATCCGGTCCGAAACAAATAGCAATTTCGGTTTTTGTATTCCATGGTGGGACAGGTTGTTTTCCACCTACCGTGAGCAACCGGAACTGGGGCACCAACGGATGAAAATTGGTTTGAAAGAATTTGAAGGTCTGGATGTGGTAAATTTAATGACCTTGATAAAGCAACCGTTTACCAAAGTTCATAAATGAATTCTTAATATAAATAGGGGGAATATTGATGGAACTGGAATCAGCAGTTCGTGAGCGTTATAGTCAGGGAGCAAAAGAAATACAGGACGCATTGTGTTGCCCGGTGGATTACGACACCACTCTACTGGAATTGCTCCCAGACGAAATTATAGAGAAGGACTATGGTTGTGGCGATCCTTCCCGTTATGTCAGAAATGGGGATACTGTTCTGGATCTGGGTAGTGGCAGCGGCAAGATCTGCTACATGGCGGCACAACTGGTTGGTGAAAAAGGTCAGGTCATCGGTATTGACATGAATGATGACATGCTGAACCTGGCAGAAAAATACCGAAACGACATGGCAGTTAGGATTGGCGGAGACCGCGTCAGGTTCCTGAAAGGAAAAATCCAGGATCTGGCACTTGATATACGGCAGATGGAAGAATGGTTGACACAGAATCCTGTGCGCAGCCACGATGATCTAGTGTCACTTTACGAATGGCAGGAAAAACAACGCAGGGAAACACCTTTGATTCAGGATGCTTGTGTTGATCTGGTGATCTCGAATTGTGTACTAAACCTCGTCAGGGATGAAGATAAAGATACTCTGGTACGGGAGATATATCGTGTGGTTAAGCCCGGTGGCCGGATAGCCATATCCGATATTATTTGTGATGAACCTATCCCTGAGCAATTGAAACAGGATGAAAAACTCTGGACAGGATGCATTTCGGGTGCTTTCCATGAGCGGGAAATCCTGCACAAGCTGCTTGATGCAGGTTTTGTGGCCATTACCGTCGATAAATGGTCTGCCGAGCCCTGGCAGGTTGTCAAGGGCATTGAATTTCGTTCAGCAACCATTACTGCCACCAGACCGGAAGCCACTGAATGTATTGATCGGGGGCATGCCGTAATCTATCGTGGACCATTCAGCTATATCAGGGATGATGAAGGTCATGAGTATCTGCGTGGAGAACGCATGGCGGTTTGTGAGCGAACATTTAGGTTATTGACCGAAGGCCCTTACAGCGAGCATTTTATCGGCATTAAACCCCAAACGCTGCTGTCTCCCACAACATGGTGTGCACCTTCTGGAACAATAAGGGCAGTTTCGGAAACCAAGGGCAGTACCCATAGCAATTCATCTGGTTCATCATGTTATTAGAGCTGAGCCGGACAAAAGGAGAAATAAATTTAAATGACGGTCAAAATAATGATAGGAAATCGATTGCAGAACGTGTCAGGGAAAATATAAAAAAAATCGCAAAACCGAATTAAAACATAAAGGTATCTTGCCCGGTATTGCCATTATCACAGTCGGGAATAAGTCAGGATTGATTATTCACATTGGCAGTAAAGCACCTCGGCCGGTATCGGTGTCGATTTGCCGGTCAGTTGCCATCCCTTTGCCGATGCAAGTTCATATATATTCTCGATGCGTTCTTCTCCCAGCGGATGAGTGCTGAGAAACTCAGGTATCTGCATTCCATACCTTGCTTCAAGGTCTTGCAGGCTTTTGAAAAGATCATCGGCACCTGCAATGTGGCCATAATAACCGGCCACGGCAGCCAGTGCCGTGCGGTCAGCCACTCTTTCCTGGTCGCGATTGAATTTTAACAATGTCAGCATCCCGGTGTTGTTCACTATCTGGCCGACCAGCTGATCACCACTAAACCCGGCAAGCCCAGCCAGGAATAATCCGATCACTACACCACGGCCTAGCGCAATCACAGGATGTCTGTGCTTTATGTGCGCCATTTCATGGGCGACAACCATCGCCAGTGCATTTTCGCTGGGTAATTCCTCTATCAAACCCTGAAAGATATAGATATGCCCACCCAGCGTGGCATAGGCGTTTTTTACCTTGCTATTAACATGATGCAGGGTGTATTGAATACCCTCAGGAGTATCCAGGTATGGTTCCAGTTCATCGGCCAGTGCCTGCAGATAAACGGTGACCCGGCCAGATATATCCTGCTCGATAAAATTACTTCGGTTGACCAGTTCCCTCTCCATTGAGAAAGGGATTCGCGAGGCGAGCTGTTCAGTTATCAGGCTAAGAATCAACACGGCCAGGCTTATTAAAATACCCACGCTGGCGAGCAGAATAAAAAAATCCTTGAGAGGATGTCCCTGACTGGTGTTAATGCCTTCTGGGATTTCGGGATTGGAATAATCCATGGTCGAAGTTACGGAGTAATAATCGTTAAAGACGCATTAATTCCCTTATAAACAAACACAGCGCTACAATCAGGATAACTATACCGGCAGTTAACCAGTATATATTGATGGATGATTTGCTGAGTGCATATATGATCATCACGCCACTGACAAGTACACCGGCTCCGATATATTTTCCCATTGTTACAACTCTCTGTTATGAATTAAATCGTTCTCGGCCTGAGGTTCAATGCATCACGAGTTTCATTTACCGATAGTTTATCTTGTTCAAGGATCACGGCCGTGCCATATGCCAGTACCTCGATTGAACCGATGGCATTTCTCTGGCCCTTGGAAATCGATGATGTCTCCATTTTTATATTGAATACAAAATTTGCACCCATATTTCGTGCCTGCTCACGCATGCGAAGCAAGGCTTCCCTGCGTCCACGGTCAATCAGGCTTTCGTAACTGGATACACGGCCACCCAGAATATTGCGCAGAGCCGCAACAAAATGTTTGAAAAAATCAACCGAGATTACAACACTGCCAAGAACTATACTGGTTTTACAGGGTGTAAATTCTTCGGGTACAATCTTGCTGGCAATAAGAGGTAATTTTCTCAGCGCCATTTCCCGCTGGAGAATGGATTTATAATGGCGCTTTTCAAGTGCTGAACCGGTGACATAACCCAGCATCAGTAGTCCGATAAAAATGATCAGTTCCAGCATGATTTACTCCAGTATCACCGCTGTACCATAAACATATAGTTCTGAGGCACCCTGGGTAATTGTCGATGTGGAGAATCTGATATTCAGAATGGCATTAGCACCGATTGATTTTGCTTGCTGACGCATACGATCAATAGCTTCCTCACGCGATTCATGAAGCAATTCGGTATAACCTTTTAATTCACCACCAAAGATGTTTTTAATACCGGCCATGAAATCCCGGCCCACATGCTTGGCACGTACCGTACTACCCTGTACCAGGCCAAGATGTTTGCTAATATTTTTTCCCGGCACATACTCAAGGGTACTTAACAGCATCACAACTCTCCTTTTTTATAAAATTTTATGCGTAAAAGAGATCAATCACCAGCAGGTGCAGGCAATTGCGCGGCTGATTCCTCGATCCATGTCTCAACTTCATGCGTTATTTCTGTTGCAGTCTTGCCCCTGCTATCAATTGGCTTGCCAATGACCATATCAATCCTGCCGGGTTTTTTCAGCCAGCTGTTGCGCGGCCAGAAGTATCCTGAGTTATGTGCAACCGGGACAACCGGGTAACCGGATTTCTCAGCCAGTAAACCACCACCTGGTAAATAGCGTCTCTTTTCCCCCGGCAATACCCGTGTGCCCTCGGGGAAGATAACCACCCAGATTCCCTCGGCCAGGCGCTGGCACCCCTGGTCCACAATTTGTCTGAATGAACGGAAAGTTTCACCGCGGTTTATAGCAATGGGGCGCATGGCAGCAAGCCCCCAGCCGTAAACCGGGATCCATAACAGCTCTCTTTTCAGTACCCAGGCCTGTGCTGGGAAAACCAGTTGCAAGACAAGTGTCTCCCAGGCCGATTGGTGTTTACACATGATGATGGCGGGACCCTCCGGAATATTTTCGGTGCCGGTCACTTGATGGTCGAGCCCACAGGTCATCCGCAGCCACCAGAGGTTAAATACTGTCCAACGGGTTGTGACGTAAAAACGTGTTTTGAACGGCAGGGGATACAGCAGTAAGCAGATTGGTGAAATGATAATGGTAGACAGCGCCATTCCGACATAAAACAGAAATGCACGTAACCATTGCATATGGATTACTCGGGAATTAATTCATTGGCCACATCGTCGAGTGAATCACATACTCTCACGAGGCTTGAAAGACCATGATTTTTTTCTTTCTCTTCATAATTATCTGAGCCGACAAAATAGGGTATGGCACCTGCTGCTATTGCCGCATCCATATAACCCGGTTCGGCCCCTACAACCGGTACTCCATGCAGGGAAATCCGCAAGCGCTCTGCAATGACGTCGAGCAGGCCGGCTTTAGTTTTTCTGCACTCGCATTTTTCCCTTGGCTCGTGAGGACAGAAAAAAAATGCATCAATAGTGCCCCCGTACTGTGACAGGTGATCAAGTAATTTTTGATGTATTTTGTTTAACTTGATGATATCAAGTTTTCTCTTTTTGGTTTCTGCCTGGTTCAAAGCGACAATGATTCGGAACCCGTTTTGTGACAGTCTGGAGATGGCGGGGAGACTGCCTGGCAGCGCCTGCCACTCATTGGCAGATTTAATTTCATCATCTGTGCCCCGGTTGATAACCCCGTCCCTATCGATAATGATCAGCTTCATGTCACCAGCTTGGAAAGATCAGCCACCCGGTTCATCGATTGACGGAGATCGTTCAGCAGGCCGATCCGGTTATTTCTTAATGTTTCGTCATCTGTCATGACCATTACCTTATCAAAGAACGCATCCACTGGCTCTTTTAATATAGCGAGCTCCTGTAGCATTGGTGTGAATTTTTGTTTTTTGTAGAGATCATCAAGTTTCGGCTTGAGTTTCAAATATTCTTTTGCCAGTGCTTTTTCTTCTTTCTCCTTGAACAGGGACTCATCAAACCCGGACGGTATATGGTCAAGGTTTTTGAGGATATTGCTAATGCGCTTGTTCGCGGCACTCAGGCTTGGCGCTTCCGGCAGATGACTATAGCTAGCAACGGCTTCCAGTCGGGCCGGTATCAAATCCAGGCGTGTTGGACGCTCGGCCAGTACAGATTCAACGCCATTGGCGGTTATTCCTTGCTCAAGGAAGTAACCGCGGGCTCGTTCGAAAATGAAGATTTCCAGCTCATGGCAAGCGTCTTTTACCATATTGCCATGTATCTCAAACGCTGACTTGACCAATTCAAACAATGATAGTGGAAGTTTTTCTTCAACCAGGATGCGCACCACACCCAGGGCAGCCCGGCGCAGGGCAAAGGGGTCCTTGGCGCCAGTCGGTTGTTGACCGATGCCATAGATACCAGCAAGTGTATCCAGCTTGTCGGCCAATGCGAGTATTTGGCCAGTCTTGGTTTTTGGTAGTTCATCACCGGCGAAGCGCGGCCGGTAATGTTCTTCGATTGCCTGTGCGACTTCATCTGGTTCCTGGTCATTCTTGGCAAGATAACGACCTACAATACCCTGCAATTCCGGGAACTCGCCGACCAGGTCGGTTACCAAGTCGCATTTTGACAGCATGGCAGCCCGGGATACCTGTGCTTTATTAACTCCCAACTCCTGCGCTATGGACTCTGCCAGTCTGATAATACGGCCGGTCTTATCGCCGATAGTGCCCAGTTCTTTCTGAAATGTAACGCCATTCAATTCTTTCAGACGGCCTGCCAGTGGTTTTGCCTTGTCGGTTTTCCAGAAAAACATGGCATCAGAGAGTCGTGGAACGATGACTCGTTCGTTACCTTTGATGACCTGTTTCTCATCCTTACTCTCGATATTGCTCACCGCAATAAAGTAAGGCAGCAGTTCCCCGTTTTTTTTATCCTCAACAGGAAAGTATCGCTGCTGTTTTTCCAGCACAGATATAAGTACTTCTCTCGGCAGATCCAGGTATTTTTTATCAAAATCGCCTAACAGGGCATGTGGCCATTCCACCAAGGCCGCAATTTCAGTGACCAGATCAGATTCTCGATCGGAATTTAATGGAATACCATTTATCTTTTTTGCTTCAGCTTTTGCACGTTCACTAATAAATTGTTGAATTTCATGATCGGCTGTTTCATTCAACCAGACTTTGGCCTGTTTTAATTTATTCTTATATTGACTGATATCAGCATTTTTAATCTCGATTGCATCCGGGTGATGAAAGCGATGTCCATAGGTAATTCGACCAGATTTAACTCCCATTACATCACAGTCAATCACTTCCTTGCCGAATAAAATAACAACCCAATGTAGTGGTCGGACGAACTCTGCATCGTTATTACCCCAGCGCATGCGTTTAGGAATGGACAATTTGGCTAGTGCATCATTAATTGCATTCGGGATTAATTCGACCGTGAGTCCTCCTTTATGAGTCGTGGCATAGAATAACTTGCCATCTTTTTTCTGGAGATCATTAATCGAGATATTACAGGAACGCGCAAAACCGTCGGCCGCTTTTGTCGGTTTGCCATGTTCATCGTAGGCTATTTTCACACTGGGGCCGAACCGTTCTACTTTCTGATTTGGTTGTTGCATCGGTAGATTTTCAATAATAATCGCGAGGCGACGTGGTGAATAGTAAAAATGTGTCTTGGCCTCACTCTCTAGTAAATCAAACAAGTATCCAGTTAGCCGGTCATGAAATTCCTCTGCCAGGTCGGCTAATGCTTTGGGCGGCAGTTCTTCTGTGCCGATCTCGATTAACAGGTTTCGGGTATCAGACATTGACGAATTAAATGTTACTTGTTCTTGAGCAGGGGAAAGCCGAGCGCTTCGCGCTTCTGGTAATAGGCTTCGGCCACTGACCGGGCTAGGCCCCTGACTCGCAGGATATAACGTTGTCGCTCGGTAACGGAGATGGCGTGCCTGGCATCGAGCAGGTTGAAGGAGTGGGAGGCCTTCAGGACCAGTTCGTAGGCCGGCAAGGGTAACTCCAGTTCCAGGAGTCTCTTGCAGTCTCTTTCACAGGTATCAAACCAGGCCGCCAGTGAATCGGTATCGGCCAGTTTGAAATTGTATTCCGACATCTCGGCCTCGTATTGCCGGTAAATATCACCATAGCTTACCGGGCCTACGGCCGTGTTACTCCAAAGCAAATCAAAAACACTGTCCTTCTCCTGCAGGTACATGGCGATCCGTTCCAGGCCGTAGGTGATTTCACCGGCAACGGGTTTGCAATCCAGTCCGCCAACCTGCTGAAAATAGGTAAACTGGCTGATCTCCATGCCATTCAGCCAGACTTCCCAACCCAGGCCCCAGGCCCCAAGTGTCGGGGATTCCCAGTTATCCTCCACGAAGCGAATATCATGCACCAGCGGATCAATGCCCAGGCTGGTCAGTGAGTCAATATATAATGTCTGGATGTCGTCCGGTGAGGGTTTCAGCATCACCTGGAACTGGTAGTAATGCTGCAACCGGTTCGGGTTCTCACCATAGCGGCCGTCGGTAGGCCGTCTGACGGGCTGTACGTAGGCCGCATGCCAGGGTTCCGGTCCAATCGCCCTGAGAAATGTGGACGGATGGAAGGTGCCGGCCCCCATTTCCATGTCAAACGGTTGTTCAATGATGCAACCCTGCCGGGCCCAGTAGTCCTGAAGCCTGGCAATTAACTCCTGGAAGGTAACTTGTTGTTCTGTTGAAGTATCTGCCACGAGATTTCCAATACAGGGACAATGCTGGCAGAGTATATCTTGATACCGATGTGATGTGTATGTAATCCGGATCCGGGATCAGTTAACCGGGAATCGTGTCAGGTCATCAATATTGGTTGTCATTGCCTCGTATTTAAAGACTGGTATTTCATAGACCCACCCCGACAATTTGTCGTTCAGTGTATCGACATACTCATTTATTTTTTCAGTTAATTCTTCTGCATCGGTTGAATCTGACTCGGGCATGACAGCTTGGGCTGGATCATGGCTTGCTGAAAAAAGGCCATAGGCACGGTCATCAATCTTTGCCAACAGGGATTCAATGATCAGACCATCAAATGTCTTATAGATAGTCTTGATGCTCTCTTCCGTAGAAAATTCGAAATTATTGGCTGCCCGCACACCGTTTGCCCGCATTTCTTCAAGTGCCGATGCAATCCGCCTGACGATAATCTTTGCAGCCGAGGGAACATCATCCTTGTCACGTATTTTGAAATCTGATTGCTCGCGGGTTTCCTTGTAAATTTCAAACGTATTGCCATCTGCGTACTGGATGACAATTTCTTTCATTTCTTCCAACGGTATATCAAATAATTGCCGGTCAAACCAGTCAGCAGCGTCACTGCTAACCTCCATAATACCCTCGACCAGCAAGGACTGTGCATCTCCGGATTTTCGAACATACAAGCCGGGGCTGCTGCCCGATGATTGTCTTGCTTTGCCAATAATCACCGAGGCGAGTGTGTTACCGGTTGCATCGAACAGAGTAACGAGATGTGAGGAGGCCTTTATTGAACCCGGATCTTCCACACCCAACTGTGCGTAATAATTCGGGTTATCGGTTTTTTTCTCTTCCAGCTTGAGTGCAGACATATTAAGTACAGTCTGCCTGACTTTGTCGAATGCGGCCGGGTAGTTATCGCTACTGGCAATAAACCATTTACCATTGTTTTCCTGAAGCCTGACAGTATTTCCGGGTCCCTGGATGCTTATCTTTGAAACATCGTTTATCCGGTTGGCCAGTTCGGGAAACAGTATGGGTTTTTCAAAGTCTTCCCGGGGTGATTGCAGATTACTGCTGATAGCTGCTGCGATAATGACTGTCAGTGTTACGGCGCAAAGTATGATCAGATTTTTGTTTTTCATACCGTATCAGGATCTTACTGGCGACGATTTGTTCGATAAATTCCTGTTCCCAGTGCAATGAGTATAACCAGGACCGGGATAAGGCCAATGTTAATGATGCGTAAGCGGGTCCCGAGATCCTCGATGTTTTTCTTTAATTCATGTTGTACAGCACGTAACTCCTTGCGAGTCTCAAGCCGAATTTCGCGCAGTTGTTCCAGTTCAGCACTTTGTTCCGGTGTCAGTATCAGGTTGGCATCGGTACCCTGTTCCTGTTGTAGCCGCTGGAGTTTCTGTTCTGCTTCCTGCAATTTTACCTGTAATTCCTGCTCGCGTTCACGGAACTTGAGTTCGGCATCTCGACGAATCACCTCGACACGTTCAAACGGTCGTACAAATTCTCCACGGCTTCTCAGGCTGATGAGGTCATTACTGCCGGACAGGTTGTCAATGGAATTGACGATAAAGTTACCGTTATCGGCAATAGGTTGTGGCATGTCCAGCCCGAAATAGGACTGGGTTCGTATCCAGAAGAGATCAGTCAGGATATCCGTATCAGCAACCACTATCAGGTTGATATCTCCTTCCATGAGTTGATCGCCTTTACCAGTATCTAACCCGTCTTGTTCCTCATCATAATCCTTGTCACCACTTATCCCGTCAGGAAACATGGTTTTTGCTTTACCCTGGATGCGAACCGCCAACGATTTTTTTTCTTCATCTGATTTAAAATTATCGAGAATAATACTGGGGTCGCGTTGTATCACCAGGAAATCCCGATCGAGCAACATGGACTGTTTGGTAGTTTCGATAAGTGGTGTGATTTGTGTCATTGCGTCATCAAGGCGATTGATCACGCCTGCTGTTCCGATATGCAAGACACTGAGTTCACTGGTCGCGAAATCATCTTTATTGAAGCTCTCCTTTGCCAGTCTTAGCCAGGGAAGATAGGCCACTTCACGAAGGCCCCGCTGACCGCGGGTCTGCACATGCATTGCTGCATTGACGTCACCTGCAACTTTTTCCCCGGGGATTTCTACACCCCATTGCTTCAACAGGTCAGGCAGTTCGGAATCAAAATCCGGCATGGTGCCCGGTGATTTCGGATCCGGTGGTGTGCGATCAGATTCAGCCAGCGGGTCAACAAATACCATGGCCTTGCCGCCATTTAAAACATACTGGTCAATGGCAAAACGCGTACGCAGTTTTAATTTCTTTGGATGAACGATCATCAATACATCCACATCCTCGTCCACCTTATCCAGATCGGTACCCAGTTGCTTCATTTCGAAAAATTCGTTCAGGGTGCTGATGATGGTCCAGGGACCGATATTCGGATCATCTTCATCGCCAAACATCGGCAGCGATGTCATGACTCCAATCACGGGTTTCTCGGGATGAGCCAGGTTATAGATTAGTTTGGTAATATCGTATTCGAGAGACGACTCCCGGTCAGCCTGGAAGAATGGTATCACCCGCTCGTCATCGGTCGAGTTTGTCCCAACAAGACCCAGATAGGCACGATCTCCTGCGTTGTTGACCGGTATACCACGCAATCCACTGGCGACTGCCTGGTCCTCAGCTTCCGAGAAGGGCTCAGCATCGATAATATTAACAATTAACATGCCGTTTGAGACCGCTGCAAATTCCTGCAACATATCCCGGACCCGGACACCGTAGTTACTGAGTGATGGCAACCCGGTCAAGAGTTGTTGAGAGAAATAGTAATCTAGGACAACCGGTTCCTCGAGACTGTTTATAATATTTACTGTCCCGTCTGAGAGCGTGAACAGTTTGTTTTCCGTCAGATCCAGACGCATATTGGTGAAAGTGGCGTTGACCACGATAATTAAACAGACAAACAAAATGGCCGCCAGTATCAACCCGGTTCCTGAAATGATGTTCTTTTTAATCATATCAACGACTAGCTCGCCTTTTTGGCTTCAATTACCACAACGTTCGCATACAGCCAGAAACAGATTAACGCCATGAAATAGATTAAATCACGTATATCAATCACACCTTTCTTGATTGACTCGAAGTGGGTCAGGAAACTAAACGAGGCAATGGCATTCACTACAGCCTGGGGTGCCCAGCCCCGGAAAAAATCCAGCACCAGCGGGAAACCGCTAAGCAGGAAAAGAAAACAGATCACCACACTGATAACAAAGGCAATAACCTGGTTCTTGGTCAATGCGGATATGCAGGAACCAATGGCGAGAAAACCGCCGGCCATCAGCATACTGCCAATGTAACTGGCCAGTATGACGGTATTGTCCGGCTCCCCAAGGTAATTAACCGTTATCCACATCGGGAAAGTCAGGACGATTGCAACGGCAGTGAAAGCCCAGGCAGCAAGAAATTTACCCATGACGGCATGCCAGGTTGGAATAGGCAGTGTCATAAGCAGTTCTATCGTTCCGGTTTTACGCTCCTCCGACCAGAGACGCATGGCAATGGCCGGGATCAGGAATAGATATAACCAGGGATGGAATCGGAAAAAGGGTTCCAGATCTGCCTGGTTGCGCTCGTAGAATCCACCCAGGTAAAAGGTGAAGATCCCCATGAGAAACAGAAAGATGACAATAAACACATAGGCCACAGGTGTGGCGAAATAACTGGAAAAATCCCGCTTGAAGATGGCCTTGATGTTATTCATGAGTGTTCCGTCACTCCTTTTTCTTCATAAAAACGGGTGGTGATATCACGGAATATATCTTCCAGTTTTCCAGTCCCTGATTTTTCCAGCAATTCTTTCGGGGTGCCGTCAAAAAGCAGTTGTCCTGAAGCAATGATAATTGCACGGGTACAAACAGCATCGACCTCTTCCAGAATATGAGTCGAGATAATAATCGCTTTTTCCTGTGCCATTTCCTGAATCAGTGCACGCACTTCATGTTTCTGGTTCGGATCCAGACCATCAGTAGGCTCGTCCATGATCAGGATTTCAGGGTCATGCAAGAGGGCATGGGCCACACCCACTCGCCGCTTGTAGCCCTTGGAGAGGGTTTCCAGGCTTTGGTGACGAACAGCTTCAAGGTTGATCTTATTAATCACTTCATCGATCCGGTTTTTGCGATATTCGCCACTCATGCCACGAATCTCGGCGACAAAATTCAGGAAGGAAAAGACTGTCATTTCACCATACAGGGGAGCACCCTCCGGCAGGTAGCCGATCCTTTTTTTGGCTTCGATCGGGTCTTCTGCGATATCGAACCCGCAGACCGCCACACTCCCGGCTGTGGGTTCAAGGAAGCCCGTAATCATTTTCATGGTTGTTGACTTGCCGGCACCGTTGGGGCCGAGAAAACCAAGCACCTCTCCTTTGCTGACAGAAAAGGAGATGCCCCGCACGGCATGGATGGGCCCAAAGCGTTTTTCCAGACCGTGTATTTCTATCAACGGATTTGCAACTGTATTGTTCAAGTTAATAGTCCTGTCTCAACACTGTATCCAGGTTGTTTGCTATCCGGGATTTTACTTGGAGTCCCGCCGTTTGCTGAATTTATTCTGTTTTATCGCGCAAGCGGAGGTAGATAAGCGTGGATATTCTCCACATTATCAGACCATCGTCAACGAATTGACCCGCATGCGGGCCGCAGGTTCCGTCAATACCGGCTAATTATTCAGCTTCAGGTCTGAAGCAGCTTCTTTTTCAGGCGGAACAGGGCCGAAATGTCCTCGTCACCATAACCTTCATCGATCAGGCGCTGATAATGCCCCAGTGTCATTTCCAGGGTGGGCAGAGAGGCTTCGGTAATCTTTTGTAACATTGACCGGCAGATGGTCAGGTCCTTGTGATGCAGGCCCAGTTTAAAGCCGGGTTCGTAACGGTCAGCCAGCATGGTCTTGCCGCGGTGAGAAAGAAACCAGTTGCCTGCTGCACCGGTGGAGACCACATCGATGACCCTGTCCATGTTGAGTCCCATGGCCTGGCCAAAGGCCAGTGCATCGGTCACTGCCTGGTTCAGGCCGGCCGCCATGATCTGATTGACCGCCTTGCAAGCCTGGCCGCTGCCGGTCGGGCCGATATAGACGATATTCTTGGCAATGGCGGCGAGCGGCTCGCGCACACATTCCAGAACGGTCTCGTCACCACCCACCATCATGGCCAGGGTGGCATTCTTCGCACCTTCGACGCCGCCGGAAACCGGGCAATCCAGAAATGCGGCCGCCTTTTCAGACAGGAGCGCTGCAGCCTGGTTGGCGGTATCCGAGCTGACTGTCGAGGTGTCCACCACGACGCTGCCCGGTTTTATTCCCCGGGCAATCTGCTGGATCATCTCCAGAACATCGTTGTCCCTGGAGACACAGGTCAGCACCAGATCACACTCTGCAGCAAGACTTTCAGCGTCAACCGCTATCCCGGCATCGGTCTTGGCAGCAACTGCCTCGGCTTTATCCTGGCTGCGGTTCCAGATCCTGTGCAGGTAACCTGCCTTGTGAAAATTCAGGGCCATGTAAGCACCCATGGCACCCAGTCCAATTACACCAACCTTCATCCAACTCACTCCTGTCTGCTGTATAGCTTAATCTTCAAGATAGGTATAACCGTCAAGACCCTGACTCAGCTCCTGCAGATATTGCAGCTGCCGATTCTTGTCTAGGTCGGCGGCATAGATCTTTTGCTTGTAGCAATGTTCGAGGGTCTTGCCGCTGATGTGCACATAATCAAGCAGATCTACGACCGTATCGCCCTTGTGTATCTCGGTCAGCCGATATTCTCCACCGGGTATCAGTTCGACGTTAGCTGAGGCCGTATCGCCAAACAGGTTGTGCATATCCCCGAGGATTTCCTGGTAGGCCCCCAGCATAAATATGCCGAGGAGATAGGGTTCGTTTACTCCGGGTGCGTGTATCGGCAGGCTGCTGCTGATGCCCTGCTGATCGACATAAAGATTAATCATCCCGTCGGAATCGCAGGTCAGATCTTCAATTATTGCGCGCTTGTCCGGGCACTCTCCGAGGCGATGCAAGGGCATGACCGGGAAGATCTGTTTTATAGCCCAGCTGTCCGGCAGGGACTGAAACAACGAGAAATTACAGAAATATTTGTCCGCGAGCCGTCCATTCAGCTCATCCAGCATTTCTCTCTGGCCCGCTTTCACTAGTCCCTGTACCTTGCGACAAATCGCATAAAACATTGTCTCGGTCCTGGCCCGTTGTTGCAGGTTTAACAGACCATGCACAAACATCTCCTTGGCTTCGTCGAAATAATGCAGGGCATCGTGATAAGACTGTACTGCGTTTTTTTTCTTGATGGATTGCAATATTTTCCAGAGTGAACGGATGATTTCCATCTCGTTTCGCTTTGCCGCTTCCGGTTTTACCAGCCCCGGAGCCTGTTCAATACCGATAACATTGGTAATCAGCATGGCGTGGTGTGCTGTCATGGCTCGTCCTGATTCAGTAATGATCTCGGGTTGTGGTAACGCGTGTTGTTCGCATATAGAGGCGAAGGCATGCACGACGGTATCGGCATAGGCCTGCATGGAATAGTTTACCGAACAGAAATTTTTGGACTGGCTGCCTTCATAATCCACTCCCAGGCCACCACCGACATCGACACAGGAAATGGGGGCACGCATGGCGCAAAGCTCACTGAAAAATCGGCTACCCTCATGCAAAGCACGCTGGAAATGCTGGATGTTACTAACCTGTGAACCAATGTGAAAATGCAAGAGCTGCAAGCAGTCGAGCATGTCGACGGTTTCCAGTTGCTCAATGGCTAGGATGACCTGGGCACTATGCAGGCCAAACTTTGACTTCTCACCACCGGTATTCTGCCAGTTGCCTTCCGCGACTGAGGACAATCGGACTCGTACGCCCAGATGAGGGCGAATATCTATTTCCTTCGCCGTATTAATAATGAGTTTCAATTCCGAGAGTTTTTCGACCACGATGAAGACCCGCAGCCCCAGTTCCTGGCCAATGAGCGCGGTACGAATGTATTCGAGATCCTTGTAGCCGTTACAGATTACGGTATTACCCATTCGAGAGAGTGCAATAATGGTCAGCAGCTCTGTCTTGCTGCCGGCCTCCAGGCCGATACGCTCCTGGCCATGTTGAATGATGTCCTCCACAACCTTGCGTTGCTGATTGACTTTAATCGGATAAACAGCGGTATAGCTGGACTGGTAACGGTATTCATCCATGGCCTGTTTAAAGGCCTGACACATGGAATCAATACGCTGATGCAGGATATTACTGAAACGCAACAGTATCGGCGGCGTCAGTCCCTTTTGTTTGAGATCCCTGGCAAGTTCGAAAAGATCGATACTTTGGCCATTGTCCCTGTCCGGCCGAGCGACGACATGGCCCGCGTCATTAATATCAAAATAACCTTCCGACCAAGCCGGGACCTGGTAGAGATCCAGCGAGTCAGCAATTGTCCATTGCGGTTGCTCAGTGAATTTCCTGTCCATCAGTGATCTCCCGGGATCAGAGGTTGCGATAGTGAGCAGCGATGACTTCGGCCACACAGCAGGTCAGTTTTTTCACGGTGGGAATATGAAGAAATTCATTGGGCCCATGGGCATTGGAATGAGGCCCGAGTACACCAGTGATGAGGAACTGGGCATCGGGAAATTTCTCGCCCAGCATGCCCATGAAAGGAATCGAACCGCCTTCCCCCATGTGCATCGCTGGCCTGCCAAAATGTTTTTCCGAGGCCTCTTGCACGGCTGTTTCCAGCCACGGTTCCATCACGGGTGCGTGCCAGCCACCGGAACTCCAGTCTGGTGTGAAGCTCACTTCAGCACCATAAGGCGGGTTCTCTTCGAGCATCTCCTTCAGCTTGCGTGAGGCTTTTGTCGCGTCCGTTGTCGGCGGCAATCGCAATGAAATTTTTACTGCGGTCTCAGCCCGCAACACATTACCCGCGTCGGTGATGGGGGGCAGGCCATCGGCACCAGTAACAGAAAGTGCCGGCCGCCAGGTACGATTTAGTATCAATTCAGTCGGGTCTTCCACCATTGGCCGCGCGCTTTTGGTGAAGGGAAAGCGTTCATATAATGTGTTACCCAGGACTGCGGCCGCAAGCTTTGCCTGTTTCAGCCTTTGTTCCGGAATTTCTTCATTGAACTCAGGCGTGGAGATCCAGCCACTCTTACTGTCATCGATCCGTCCCAGCAGTTCTCTCAGTATTCGGAAACTGCTGGGAACGATACCGCTGGCATCCCCGGAATGTACACCTTCCTCAAGGATCCGGATCCTGAGCTCTCCGCCTATTAATCCACGCAGTGACGTCGTGCACCAGAGTTGTTCATAATTACCGCAACCGGAGTCAAGACAGATCACGAGGTCCGGTTTTCCGATACGGTCCTGCAGCGCATCGATATAGTAAGGCAGGTCCGGGCTACCGCTCTCTTCACAGGCCTCGATAATGACAACGCAACGGCCGTGCAGAATGCGCTGTTGTTGTAAACCCTGGATAGCCGTCAAAGAAGCAAACACAGCATAACCATCATCGGCGCCGCCCCGGCCGTAGAGGCGGTCATTTTCAATTACCGGTGTCCAGGGACCCAGGCCCTCACGCCAGCCGGTCATCTCGGGCTGTTTGTCAAGGTGGCCATAGAGGAGGATGGTATCCTCTGACTGGCCAGGAATATCGATCAATATCAACGGAGTACGGTTTTCAAGACGTACCACCTCAAGCTGCATGCCCGGAATGTCCTGCTGCCGGCACCAGTTTTCAAACTGGGCCACCACGGCTTCCATGTAACCGTGTTCATCCCAGTCCGGATCAAACAAGGGAGACTTGTTCGGTACTCGAATGTACTCTACCAGTTCCGGGATGGCTGATTTTTCCCAGTGATTTTCGCAGAAGTCGTGTAGTAGCTTTTCGTCAAACATCATTGCAAACCGGAGATGGTTGTCAGAGGCATAACATACACGATTTGTTATAATTTTCTCCTGTTTTTGGGCCGGGATAATCGGGTTCGGTAGCAGTAAATGACTTCAACGGAGCAGGATCAATGCGAATAAATATAATCGTCTGGATATTTCTGGGTGTGTTTTTGATGTCTCTATCCGCCTGTGGTAAAGAGGAATCTGCACCATCATCTTCCGAAACAGCAGCTGTTGAGCAGACAACCGTTAGTGAGGCCGCACCGGAACCAACTCCGGCCGTTGCAACAGAAGAGCAATCCGTCGGCATACCTGAACCTGAACCGTCTCCAGCGACTGCGACAGACGGGGAATCCACAGCACCTCAAACGCATACTATCAATGCCGAGGCCAGAGTCTTTAATCCTGACATTATATACATTCAACCAGGTGATAGTGTCAGCTGGAGGAACATGACCTCGCATAACACGGTGTCGGTGGATGGTTTGATCCCGGAAGGGGCCCAGCACTGGCGCAGTGCCTTGGGGGAAAATCTCAAGATCACGCTGAATATTGAGGGCACCTATGCCTATGTCTGTGAGCCACACATCGGCTTTGGTATGGTGGGCGTCATCGTTGTCGGTAAGCCGGACAATCTGGAGGAGGTCAAGAAAAAGGCGGGCGAGATCTTGCAGGGGCCCTACCGAAGAATACTGGGCAAGCTAAACAAGGTGCAAATCCCGCAATGATGCGGGATTTACTTCAGGAGGTTTTGGTTAGCTTAAAGTAGGGTAGTCATTAATGACCGTATACATATATCAGACTTCCCGGGAGATCAAAATGTTCAATCACAGGAACAGAATCTAATGCCAATTAGAAGCTTCAAGGGCAAGACACCCGCCATCGATCCCACTGTCTATGTTGATGACACAGCCCTTATCATCGGTGATGTCACGATCGGGGCGGACTCGTCGATCTGGCCCATGACTGTGGCACGTGGAGATGTCCACTCCATTACCATCGGCAAGCGCACCAATATCCAGGATGCTTGTGTGCTGCACGTGACCCATGACGGAAAATTTTCACCGGGTGGTTTCCCACTGAAAGTTGGAGATGATGTTACGGTCGGGCATCGGGTGACCCTGCATGCGTGCACGGTCGGCAACCAGTGTCTGATTGGCATGTCGGCTACCATTATGGATGGTGCCGTGCTGGGCGACAGGATTATTATTGGTGCTGGTAGTCTGGTGCCTACCGGTAAGCAGCTTGAAGGTGGATATCTTTATGTAGGCAGCCCGGCGAAACAGCTTCGTGAATTAAACGAAAACGAACTGGCCTTTCTTGAATATTCCTCGGCACATTATTCCAGATTGAAAGACAAGTACCGCACCGGATAAGGTTCTTCCAGGCCATGTCTCGTTTATTCTGATTATTTTCGTTATTATGCCGCGCTTTCCAGAGATTAATGGTGGGGAGCACGAACATGACTGAAGATTCATGGTTTACGGAGAAGGCCAAAGGCTTCGGCATGGCCTTGAAGATCACGGCGAAAATCCATGATGAAAATTCCCCTTTTCAGCATATCGAAGTGTTTGAAACGGAAACTTTTGGCCGGTTGCTGACGCTTGATGGTCTGACCATGTTGACTAGTCGTGATAATTTCATCTATCACGAAATGATGAGCCATCCAGCCCTGTTTATTCATTCCAACCCGAAACATGTGGTCATCGTCGGTGGTGGTGACTGCGGTACTTTAAAAGAAGTATTAAAACACCGTGAAGTTGAGGAAGTCCTGCAAGTGGAACTTGATGAGCGAGTAACACGGGTGGCTGAAGAATTCTTTCCGGAACTGTGTGAGTCGAACGGAGATGAGCGTGCCCAATTACTGTTTGTCGATGCTATCCAGTGGATGGCAGATGCCTCGGCGTCCAGTGTTGATGTGATATTGCTGGACACCACCGATCCGGTTGGCCAGGCATCGCGGCTTTTTTCTGCTGATTTCTACCGTGATTGCCTCCGGGTACTGCGCGAAGGTGGTGTCATGGTCGCGCAGAGCGAATCTCCTCTGTTTGACATGGAAATTATTACTTCCATACATAAGGCCATGCATGCAGCCGGCGCGAATGATATCAAGACAATTCACTTTCCACAGTGTACTTATCCCTCTGGCTGGTGGAGTGCGACCCTGGCACGCAAGGGACAGAAGCTCAACGGCTTTCGCGAAACCGCGGCACGGAAAAAGGGCTTCCCGACCCGTTATTACAATGCAGACATTCATATCGCCTGTCAGTCATTACCTGTATTCATGAATGAAACACTGGCAGGAATTGCAAAAGCATAAGCCAGGGGTCTACTGTTATTATTCGTGCCATGACAAATTCAACCCGGACATACGACGTTATCATTGTGGGCGGTGGCCATGCGGGAACCGAGGCCGCCCTGGCGTCCGCACGTCTGGGTGCCAAAACCCTGTTATTGACACACAGTGTCGATACGCTGGGACAGATGTCCTGCAATCCGGCCATTGGCGGTATTGGCAAGGGTCATCTGGTCAGGGAAATTGATGCCCTGGGCGGGATGATGGCCATTGCTGCAGATCACAGCGGCATTCATTTCCGGATCCTGAATGCCAGCAAGGGCCCGGCGGTCCGGGCCACGCGTGCCCAGATCGATCGTTCCCTTTATAAGGCCTATGTTCGGCCCACTCTGGAAAACCAGGCCGGGCTATACCTGTTCCAGCAGTCCGTGGACGACCTTATTGTCGAAGGCGACCGGATCAGCGGCGTGGTGACACAGTCCGGCCTGCGCTTTTATGCCGATGCCGTGGTACTGACTGTTGGTACCTTCCTCGGTGGCCGCATCCACATTGGTGATAAGCAAAGCAGTGGTGGCAGGGCCGGTGATCCCCCGGCCAATGCACTGGCTCAACGCTTGCGGCAACTGCCTTTCCGGGTCGGGCGCTTGAAGACCGGAACGCCCCCACGCATTGATGGCAAGACTATCAACTACAGACAGCTGCAGATTCAGACCGGTGATGAGCCGGTGCCGGTGTTCTCATTTCTAGGCAGACGCGACATGCATCCGGCACAGATCGCCTGCCACATTACCCAGACCAATGAGAGGACACATGAGATCATCCGCGGTGGAATTCATCGCTCCCCTATGTACAACGGCAATATCGAGGGCAGCGGCCCCCGTTATTGCCCATCTGTGGAAGACAAGGTAATGCGCTTTGCGGACAAAAACTCGCACCAGATCTTTATCGAACCAGAAGGTCTGAATTCCTCAGAGGTCTATCCCAACGGCATATCGACCAGCCTGCCCTTTGATGTTCAGCTGGAACTGGTGCGCTCTATCAAGGGATTTGAAAATGCACACATCACGCGACCAGGTTATGCCATCGAATATGATTATTTTGATCCCAGGGATCTGCAGCCCTGGCTTGAGACAAAATTTATTTCCGGTCTGTTTTTCGCCGGCCAGATCAACGGCACAACAGGTTACGAGGAGGCCGCTGCACAGGGTCTGATTGCCGGACTGAACGCGGCGCGCCGGGTCAGGGGTGAAAGCACCTGGAGTCCACGTCGTGATGAAGCCTATATCGGTGTCCTGATTGATGACCTTATTACACGGGGAACCAATGAGCCTTACCGCATGTTTACCAGCCGTGCCGAGTATCGATTGTTATTACGTGAGGACAATGCCGACCTGAGGTTATCAGAACAGGGCAGGCTGCTTGGGCTCGTGACTGATCGTCAATGGCAGATGTATTCAGAGAAACGTGAGTCGATTGAAAGAGAACGATCTCGCCTTGAGCAACACTGGGTAAATACTGAATCGGCACCTGCTGATGCAGTAACTGCTGTATTCGGTAAGCCATTGGCGCACGAATATAATTTGATGCAATTACTCAAACGACCTGAAGCCAGATACCGGGAACTGTTGGACTTATTTGGTCTTGCTCATGATCACGTCGACGACGCAGTGGCCAATCAGGTAGATATCCAGGCGAAATACAGTGGTTATATCGACCGGCAAGCAAAAGACATCGAGCGAAACCGCATTCATGAAGAAACACGGTTACCAGAAGGGATTGACTATAATCAGGTCCGGGGTCTTTCAGCTGAACTCGCTCAGAAGTTTTCAGAACATCGCCCGCATAATCTTGGCCAGGCATCCCGTATTCCCGGTGTCACACCCGCGGCGATCTCGCTGTTGCGGATTTATATTAAGAAGCATTCGGCGTCACTCAAGAAAAGCGCTTGATCAATCCCGGTCTAAAAAAAGTACTGGCCGACCGGATTTCCCTGGGTATCGAGAGTATGTCGGGACTTCCGCCCGCACTTCCGGTGGAGCGTTTTGTAGATTACCTGGAACTGCTTGAGTCATGGAGCCGGGCTTATAATCTCACAGCAATCCGGGATCCCGGGCGCATGGTAACGCACCATGTCCTCGATAGCCTTTCGGTGCTGCCTTACCTGCGGGGCGAACACTGCCTCGATCTGGGTACCGGTGCCGGTTTGCCCGGGTTGATACTCGCCATTTCGCTTCCCGGGATGGCTTGGACCCTGTTGGACAGCAATCAGAAGAAAACTCGCTTCGTTAACCAGGCCGTGCTGGATCTGGGCTTGGCAAACGTGACGGTAATTACCGGACGGGTCGAGGACTGGCATCCCGCTGCCAGCATTGACTGTATTATTACCCGTGCATTCAGCGAACTCGTGGATATCTATCAGAAAACCCGTCACTTGCTCGGGCCATCATCCCGCATACTGGCCATGAAGGGGGAAGTTAATGAAACCGGGACAGCGGCACTCAATGAGTGCGTTGAAACCAGTATTCATCTATTACAGGTACCCGGACTCGATGCCAGGAGGACTTTGGTTGAAATGAGGCCTTTACCAACAACGAATTGACTATGCAATAATAGCTGCAGGGATCATTGAGAGAATATCCTTGCCTATGCGGGAACCATCATGACCAAGATCATAGCCATTACCAATCAAAAAGGCGGTGTGGGTAAAACCACGACCAGCGTTAATCTGGCTGCCTCCATGGCTGCAGCCAAACGCCGGGTGTTGCTGGTGGATCTGGATCCCCAGGGAAATGCCACCATGGGCAGTGGTGTTGAGAAAACCGGACTGGAATTCACCGCTTATGATGTGCTGATGGGTGAGAGAAGCATCAGGGAAACGATCATTCCCGCAGACAAAAACGGTTTTGACTTGCTTCCTGCCAACGCCGACCTGACTGGCGCTGAGGTTGCCTTGCTGGAGGAGTTAGCCAGAGAAGTCCGGCTGCGCACGGCGCTCGATGAAGTGAAGCAGGATTATGACTTCATTTTTATTGACTGTCCGCCGTCGCTGAACATGCTCACCGTGAATGCCCTGGTTGCTGCTACCTCTGTCATGATCCCGATGCAATGTGAGTATTATGCCCTGGAAGGCCTCTCGGCCCTGTTGAACAGCATTGAAAAAATAAAAAAATATCTCAATCCCGGACTGCAAATCGAAGGCCTGTTACGAACCATGTATGACCCGCGAAACAACCTGGCCACACAGGTGTCAGCCCAGCTGCTTGAGCATTTTGGTGAAAAGGTCTATCGGACGATCATCCCCAGAAACGTGAGGCTGGCCGAGGCTCCCAGTCACGGCCTGCCGGTATTGAAATATGATCGCGCTTCACGTGGCGCACTGGCCTACCTATCACTGGCCGGTGAGATGTTGCGCCGGGAAAAACAGCAGGTTGTTGCTGCCGGGGGGGCCTAAGGGATGGTCGCCAAGAAACGTGGATTGGGCCGTGGATTAGACGCCCTGCTCAGCACCGGCACAGTGGATCCTTTCGTAGACAGCCCGGACAAGCTGAAACATGTGCCGGTTGACCTGATTCAGCGCGGTCAGTTCCAGCCGCGCAAGACCATGAACCCCGAGGCCTTGGAAGAACTGGCGGACTCCATTCGTTCACAGGGTATCGTCCAGCCTATCCTGATTCGCCCGCTCAAGGGGAGCGAAAAATTTGAAATTATTGCCGGTGAACGCCGCTGGCGGGCCGCACAGATGGCAGGCCTGCAAGATGTACCGGTCGTCGTCCGCGATGTCACCGATCAAGAGGCTGCCTGTGTCGCCCTGATTGAGAACATCCAGCGTGAAGATCTGAATCCCCTGGAAGAGGCACGCACATTTTCCAGGCTGTTGAAGGAATTCGGCATGACCCATGAGTCAGTTGCCGAGGCCGTTGGCCGATCCCGTTCGACGGTGTCCAACTTTTTACGTCTGCTGGAAATGAATCAGGAAGTGCAGGCCCTGCTGGCCAGCGGTGAAATCGAAATGGGTCATGCCCGCGCCATCGCCGGCTTGCCCTTGGAGCAACAGCCGGAAATCGCCCGCCGAGTTGTGAAAAAAGGGCTATCGGTCCGGGAGACCGAGCAGCTGGTCCGCAGGGCCGGAGAGACACGCAAAAAGAAATCATCCGGCACATCGAAACCCGACCCGAATATTCGCAAACTGCAGGAGCAACTCTCGGATAAACTGGGTGCGAAAGTACAAATCCGGTATCGCAGTGGCGGTAAGGGTAGCCTGGAGATACATTACAGCTCGCTGGACCATCTGGAAGGAATTTTGAAGCGATTTAAATAAACAATTCAAGCAGTTAACTGTAGATAAGCCCAGGGCACAGTTTTTGTGCGCTGCAACGTATTGATCCGGGGCCCCCACCTGATTATACTTGCTGCTCCGCGATGGAGGGGGGTACAAATGTGGTCCTCAAGGCGTGGCAATTAGAGTGAACTGAAAAGAATTCCCTGGGTGGCCCAAGTTTGGATCTGGAACAGGATATAAGAAAAAACCGGGCCGCAGCTTACAGGATACTTGGGATACAGTTACTTCTTACGGCGTTCATATCCCTGCTCTTGTTGATTTTGTCGGCACAGGTGTCAGCCTATTCAGTATTACTCGGTGGTTTAGCCTACATATTACCTAGCGCATATTTTGTCAGGTTTGTTTTCAGATCCTCTGCACAGCAAACTCCGCAGGTATTATTGCGCTGGTTTTTGATTGGTGAGACTGGAAAGCTGGTATTAGCAGGCGTGATCTTTGCCTTGTCCTTTGCATTGATAAGACCAATTAATGTAATTGCTCTTTTTATGATGTTTGTATTAATGATAGTTGTTAATCAGGTAGCTCTCCACAAAAGCAGAAAAAATTTTTAAAGATATTTTGATTTAACGATAACCGGAATACAGCACGAAACTATGGCATCTGAACAAGACGCATTAACTGCTTCTGGATATATCAAACACCATTTGCAAAATCTCACCTATGGAAAACTTCCTGATGGTAATTGGGGTATTGCACACGGTGCAGAAGAAGCCAAACAAATGGGTTTCTGGGCTATACATCTTGATACCATGTTTTTTTCAATTACCCTGGGCCTTTTGTTTATTATCACATTCCGGATGGCGGCCCGGCGAGCTACGGCAGGTGTGCCTGGCGCATGGCAGAATTTTGTAGAATGGGTCATCGATTTTATCGAGTCATTGGTTCAGGATGGTTTTTCAGGAAAGAATAAACTGATTGGCCCCCTTGCATTAACTCTTTTCGTATGGATCCTGCTTCAGAATCTAATGGACTTGGTTCCTGTAGACTGGGTTCCTCACCTGGCGGCTATGATGGGTATACCCTATCTGAAGATTGTCCCGAGCACTGATCCCAATGCAACCTTCGGATTATCACTTTCAGTCTTTGCCCTGGTTCTTTTCTACAGTATCAAAATCAAGGGTATTGGAGGTTTCGCTGGTGAACTTAGCCTGCAACCCTTCTCCCCGAATAACATAGCCCTCAAAATCCTGTTTATCCCGGTTAACTTCCTGCTTGAATTCGTAAATCTGGTTGCCAAGCCGGTATCTCATTCATTACGCCTGTTCGGTAATCTGTATGCGGGTGAGATGATATTTATCCTGATTGCAATTATGTACAGTGCGCATATTTCACTGGGTATATTCGGTGGTTTTCTGCAATTGGGTTGGGCGATATTTCATGTCTTGATAGTGTTGTTACAGGCATTTATTTTCGCAGTTCTGACAATTGTCTATCTTGATATGGCCCATCAGCACCATTAATCAAATAATTTTTTCAATACCAAAACTCTTTAAGTAAGAGGAGATAAAAATGGAACAAGCATTATATTACATAGCAGGCTCCATAATGATGGGTCTGGGCGCTCTGGGAGCCGCCGTCGGTATCGGCATTCTGGGTGGTCGATTCCTTGAAGGAGCAGCGCGTCAGCCTGAGTTGATACCGATGCTGCGTACGCAGTTTTTCATCGTGATGGGTCTCGTTGACGCAGTGCCAATGATTGCTGTTGGTATAGCGTTCTACGTCCTGTTCGCAGTCGTTTAATTATTTCCCTCCAATAATAGTAATCATTCCGAGGAAGGGATATGAATATTAATCTGACATTAATTGGGCAGAGTATAGCCTTTATCTTTTTTGTATGGTTCTGTCTGAAGTTTATCTGGCCGCCGGTTTTTAATGCTCTGGAGCAACGTCGAAAAACGATTGCTGATGGACTGGCAGCTGGTGAAGAAGGTGTAAAAAAGCTGGAAGATGCTAAACAGCGCTATGATGAACTGGTAAATGAAGGCAAGGAAAAGGTTGCTGAAATTATAAGCCAGGGACAAAAACGTCACGATGAGATCGTTGAAGAAGCCAAGGAAAATGCAAAAGAGGAAGCTGAACGTATCATTGCTTCAGCGCATGCTGAAATTGAGCAAGAAAAACGACAGGCAAGGGATGCTCTACGCGAAAAAGTCGCTATTCTGGTGATTACCGGTGCGGAACAGATTCTTCAGCGTGAGGTTGATCAAAAGACTCACCAGGAAGTACTTGATAAGGTTTCTGCTTCACTCTAGAAAAAATTCATATGCAACAATTTATTACACAGGCGAGGCCGTATGCTGTAGCTGCTTTTGAACACGCACAGGAAGAAGGGAAGCTGGCGGAATGGTCCGGCGTGTTGCATATATTAAATCTGCTAGTTTCCGATCCGCAAGTGAAACAGGTACTCGATAATCCCAGGGTGTCAAACGAAGCTTTATCAGATTTTGTAACTGATGTCTGTGGAGACAGGCTTACAGATTCAGGAAAAAAATTTGTAAAGCTGCTTATTGATGCCGGCAGACTTTCCCTAGCGCCATATATATTCAAGCTGTTCGAGAAGAATCGCGCAAAAGCGGAAGGGCTTGTTGAAGTGGAAGTTGTTTCAGCATTCCCCGTTGATTCAGGTGAGAAAGAAAAGCTTGCCGGCATTATGGGGAAACGTCTTGGCAAGAAAATTGAAATCAATACACGCGTCGATGAATCTCTAATTGGTGGAGTCATCATTCGTGCCGGAGATTCCGTAATTGATGCTTCAATAAAAGGTAGACTTAAACAGTTAAGTAACAGACTGACAGATTAAAGATCTAAAACAGTAATGGGACAAGAGGAATAACCATGTCTATCAGTGCAACAGAAATCAGTGATCTGATTAAAAAGAAAATCAAGGGTCTGGATCTTGAGACAGAATCCAGGACAGAAGGCACCGTTGTCAGCTTGTCTGATGGGATTGCCCACATTCATGGTCTGAGTGATGTCATGCAGGGTGAAATGATTGAGTTTCCCGGAAATACCTTCGGACTGGCCCTGAACCTTGAACGTGATTCAGTCGGTGCCGTGATCATGGGATCCTATGAGCACATATCCGAAGGTGATACGGTCAAGTGTACCAAGCGAATCCTGGAAGTCCCGATAGGGGAGGAATTACTGGGCCGTGTGGTTGATTCTCTTGGAAACCCCATTGATGGTAAGGGTGCAATTGACTGCAAGGGATCATCACCCATTGAAAAAATTGCCCCAGGCGTAATTGCCCGTAAGTCTGTATCCCAGCCGGTACAGACAGGTCTAAAATCAATCGACTCCATGGTTCCCATTGGCCGTGGTCAGCGTGAGCTGATCATTGGTGACCGTCAGACTGGTAAAACAGCAGTAGCCGTAGATACCATCATCAACCAGAAAGGGACAGGCATTAAATGTATCTATGTGGCTATTGGCCAGAAGGCATCATCAATCAATACGGTTATTCGTAAACTGGAAGAACATGGTGCGATGGAACACACTATTGTCGTTGCTGCAACGGCCTCGGAATCTGCCGCAATGCAATACATTGCCCCATACGCCGGTTGTGCCATGGGCGAATTTTTCCGTGACCGGGGTGAAGATGCCCTGATTATTTATGATGATTTGACCAAGCAAGCCTGGGCCTATCGCCAGGTTTCATTACTACTAAAACGTCCTCCGGGCCGTGAAGCATATCCAGGTGATGTGTTTTACTTGCACTCACGACTGCTGGAACGGGCATCACGTGTTAACGCAGAATATGTTGAGAAAATTACAAATGGCAAAATCAAGGGAAAAACCGGTTCTCTCACTGCACTGCCGATAATCGAAACGCAGGCCGGAGACGTATCTGCTTTTGTACCAACAAATGTGATTTCCATTACAGATGGTCAGATATTCCTTGAAACTGACCTGTTCAATTCTGGTTTTAGACCTGCTATCAATGCCGGACTTTCAGTGTCACGTGTCGGCGGTGCAGCACAGACTACAATTATCAAGAAGCTGGGTGGTGGTGTGCGTCTGGCCCTTGCTCAGTATCGTGAGCTTGCAGCTTTTGCCCAGTTTGCTTCAGACCTTGATGAATCCACGCGCAAACAGTTGAATCGTGGTCAGCGGGTGATGGAATTAATGAAACAGAAGCAATATTCACCGATGAGCATCTCCACGATGGCAGCTAGTTTGTTTGCAGCAGAGCACGGATTTCTCGATGATATTGAACTTGAAAAAATCGGAGATTTTGAACATGCACTGCATAACTTCATGCATAGTGAAAAGAAGGACCTCATGCAGAGGATTGATGACACCGGCGATTATGATGATGAAATCAAAGACGGCCTCATGAAAGGCATCGACGAATTCAAGAAGAACCATAGTTGGTAATTAATTTACCGATAAGCCACAGTAATAAATACCGAGAGAATATTAGATGGCAGGCACCAAGGAAATCCGTACCAAAATCGCCAGCGTTAAAAATACACAAAAAATTACCAAGGCGATGGAAATGGTTGCGGCCAGCAAAATGCGTAAGGCACAGGATCGCATGCGTGCTGCACGTCCTTATGCAGAAAAGATCCGTAACGTTATATCGCACCTTGCCCAGGCACATCCCGAATACCGTAATGCTTATCTGGAAGAGCGGGATAATGTCAGGCGAATTGGTTTGATCATTATCTCAACGGACCGTGGATTATGTGGCGGACTCAATTCCAACCTGTTCCGTGAAACTATTAAGCATATGAAGGAATGGGATGGCAAAGGTCTGGAAATGGATATGGTTATCATCGGCGCTAAGGCCGTTGGATTTTTCAACCGTATCGGTGGCAATGTACTTGGGCAGGCAACGCATCTGGGCGATGAACCTGCTATGGAAGATCTTATTGGGGCAATCAAGATTATGCTTGATGCCTACAGGGAAGAAAAAATTGATCGACTGTATCTGGTTTCCAATAAATTTATAAATTCAATGACCCAGACTCCAACTATTGAAAGAATATTGCCGACTCCGCCCAGTCGTGATGATCGACTCAAGGCATACTGGGACTATATTTATGAGCCCGATGCGAAAGAAGTTCTGGATCATCTCATGAAGAATTATATTGAGTCACTGGTATACAGTAGTGTGGTTGAAAATATTTCATGTGAACAGGCAGCAAGAATGGTTGCAATGAAGAGTGCATCGGACAACGCCGGTAAGCTTATTGATGAATTGCAGCTCATTTATAACAAGGCACGCCAGGCATCTATTACACAGGAATTATCTGAAATCGTAGGTGGGGCGGCAGCAGTATGATGTTAGACCATACAGTAGGTGCAACTGTAACAGTGTTAAGCAGGAAGATTAGTTATTCGTAATTCCTGTATCAAGGCAAGTAAGATACATTCAAGAGGAAATTAAAAAATGAAATCGGGAAATATCGTACAAATCATCGGCGCAGTCGTCGATGTGGAATTTCCAAGAGAAGCCATACCGAAAATTTACGATGCATTACTGGTAGACCATGAGAATGTGGATACTACCCTTGAAGTACAGCAACAGCTTGGTGACGGAGTGGTCAGAACGATTGCGTTGGGATCAACTGATGGGCTGACTCGTGGCTTGCCTGTTAAAAATACCGATAATCCGATTTCGGTTCCCGTTGGTTCGAAAACACTTGGAAGGATTATGAACGTTCTGGGTGAGTCCATTGATGAAAAAGGTCCGATCGAAACAGAAGAAAAATGGAGCATCCATCGCAAGGCCCCTGAGTTTACCGAACTGAGTCCGTCAACCGAACTGCTGGAAACGGGCATCAAGGTCATCGATTTGATCTGTCCTTTTGCCAAAGGTGGCAAGATTGGCCTGTTTGGCGGCGCCGGTGTCGGTAAGACTGTGAACATGATGGAACTTATTAATAATATTGCTAAGGCACATTCCGGACTTTCCGTATTTGCCGGTGTTGGTGAGCGTACCCGTGAGGGAAACGACTTCTATCATGAAATGCAGGAAGCCGGGGTTGTTAATGTCGAGAACTTTTCAGATTCCAAGGTTTCCATGGTTTATGGTCAGATGAACGAGCCGCCAGGTAACCGCCTTCGCGTCGCCCTCACAGGCCTGACGCTTGCAGAAAAATTCAGGGACGAGGGCCGAGATGTGCTGTTTTTTGTTGATAACATTTACCGATTTACCCTGGCGGGTGTGGAATGTTCTGCATTGCTCGGACGTATGCCTTCTGCTGTGGGTTACCAGCCGACCTTGGCCGAGGAAATGGGTAAATTGCAGGAGCGAATTACATCCACCAAGACCGGCTCAATTACTTCTATCCAGGCAATCTATGTTCCTGCAGATGACCTGACAGATCCATCTCCCGCGACAACCTTTGCTCACCTTGATGCAACGGTGGTTTTATCGCGCCAGATTGCAGAGTTGGGTATTTATCCTGCGGTTGATCCGCTCGATTCTACCAGTCGCCAGCTGGATCCCTTGATTGTTGGGCAGGAGCATTATGATACAACACGTGCTGTCCAGAATACCCTGCAACGTTATAAGGAGTTGCGTGATATTATTGCTATTTTGGGTATGGACGAACTGTCAGAAGAAGATAAGCTAATCGTGGCTCGGGCCAGAAAGATCCAGCGTTTTCTCTCACAGCCATACTTCGTGGCAAAGGTATTTACTGGCCAGGATGGTGAATATGTTCCCTTGAAGGAAACAATACGTGGTTTTAAGGAAATTGTTGAAGGTAAGCATGATAATCTGCCGGAACAGGCCTTTTACATGGTTGGTACGATTGAACAGGCAGTAGATAAAGCCAAGACGTTAAAATAAATCTAGAGAGTCAATAATAAACATGGCCGCTACCATACAGGTTGATATTGTCAGTGCTGAAAAAGAAATCTTTTCAGGTGAGGCAAATATGGTATTTGCACCCGCGATCATGGGGGAAGTAGGTATTGCTCCACGTCATGCTCCCCTGGTAACACGTCTAAAGCCTGGTGTAGTCCGGGTACAGGTGCCTGATGGTGAAGAACAATCGATCTATGTGTCGGGTGGTATCCTTGAGGTTCAGCCCCATGTGGTTACTGTGTTGTCCGATACGGCAGAAAGGGCGGCTGATCTGGATGAAGCAGCAGTATTGAAAGCCAAGGAAGAAGCAGAGAAGGCCTTGCATAATCGAGAGGCCAAAATTGAATATGCCGAGGCAGAGGCACAGCTGGCAGAGACTATTGCGCAATTAAAAGCGATAGAAAGACTGCGTAAACGTTCCAGTAGCTGACTATAATTTACACTGTAATCTGTACTGTCAGTAAATATTCTGACAGCCTGCCGGCATGATCCGGCAAACAAATTTCTCTCCTGATCTTCTTATCTATTGTTTTTTCGTATACCTTATGAGGATGAAACTCGATATCGTCATTCTCGCCGCGGGTCAGGGTACACGCATGCATTCCGACAAGCCTAAGGTTTTGCATGAACTTGCGGGCAAACCATTACTTACTCACGTCTACCACGGAGCTAAGACGCTCAATCCTGATAGCATTTATATTGTTTATGGCTACGGCGGTAATGAAGTATATGAATCACTCCCGGCATTGGATGTTGAATGGGTAGAACAGGCTGAGCAACTGGGAACTGGGCATGCCGTGCAACAGGTCATACCGAATATAGATGATGATAACCTGGTTCTGGTTCTTTACGGTGATGTCCCACTGATAACAAATGACACACTGAAAGCGCTGGTAGAAACCGGCCGATCATCGGGTTTCAGTTTACTTACCGCTTTTCTTGATGAGCCAAGGGGCTATGGTCGGATCATTCGCGACGAAAATGGCAGGATGTTGCGAATCGTGGAGGAGAAGGATGCCACACCGGAGGAAAAAGCGATTAATGAGATCAACACTGGGTTTATGGTGGTAAAAGCATCACTGTTGAAGCCCTGGTTAAAGAAACTTGGTAATGATAATGCACAGAAAGAGTATTATCTGACAGATATTATAGAGATCGCTGTTTCAGAAGGCAGCGAGATCGAAACCCTGCAGCCTGGCTCGGAAATAGAAATTTACGGTGTTAATGATCGGGCCCAGCTGTCACAGATGGAACGATATTACCAGTTGATACAGTCACATGAACTGATGCGTCAGGGTGTGACGATATTCGATCCGGCAAGATTTGATTTGCGTGGAGATCTGGAAGTAGGTCAGGATGTTGAGATTGATATTAACGTGCTTCTGGAGGGCAGGAACAGGATAGGCAAAAATGTCCGTATTGGACCCAATTGCATCATAAAGGACACGGTTATTGGAGATGATGTCGAGATAAAGGCCAATTGTGTTATAGAAAATGCAGTGATTGGAAATGCCTGTCAAATTGGTCCCTTTTCGCGAATAAGGCCGGATGCTGTACTTGAGGATCATGTGCATGTCGGCAATTTTGTTGAATTGAAGAAATCAACAATAGGTCATGGCACTAAAATCAATCATCTGAGCTATGTTGGTGATTCCGAGGTTGGTATGAACGTTAACATAGGTGCGGGAACTATCACCTGTAACTATGATGGTGCAAACAAGCATAAGACAATCATAGGCGATAATGTATTTATTGGTTCAGATACCCAGTTGGTGGCGCCCGTGACCGTCAAGAATGGCGCAACCATAGCCGCTGGAACGACAGTATGTCGGGATGTTGAAGAAGATGCTCTCGCCATCAGTCGTACGGAACAAAAAGTAGTTAAAAAATGGAAACGACCTGGAAAAACAAAACACTAACATAATATGAGAGTAGGATATTATCAGTACCGGCCCCAGTTTGGAAAGGTCAGTCATAATCTCAATAAGGTAGTCAAAAAACTCGGCAGTGCCGCTGCAGATCTAATCGTTTTACCTGAATTGGCATTCACGGGTTATTACTTCAGGAACAAGGCTGAAGTAAAGGCTCTTGCAGAAGATCCCGGTCGGTCAGTAACCGTGGATACATTGACCGCACTGTGCAAGAAACAAAATTTCCGTATTGTTACCGGTTTTACAGAGAAAGCACGTGATAAGTACTTTAATAGTGCCCTTCTGATCGGCCCACGTGGTGTTGAACATGTGTATCGAAAGCTGCATTTATTTAATGAAGAAAAAAAATGGTTTGATGAGGGCAATATACCCTTGCAGGTCAACAGAATAGGTCCGGTCAGAATTGGTATTATGGTCTGTTTTGACTGGGTGTTTCCCGAGGTCACAAGAACACTTGCCTTGCAGGGTGCAGATATTATTTGTCACCCCTCCAATCTGGTACTGGGCTATTGCCAGCAAACCATGCTGACACGTTGTCTCGAAAACAAGGTGTATGCCATTACGACCAACAGATTTGGTTATGACAATCGGCCTCAGGGAAATCTCCGTTTTACCGGACGTAGCCAGATTGTTGCGCCTGGCGGGACACTGATCCACCGAGCAGCGTCCCAACGTGAAGAACTGTTTATCATGGATATCGATCCCAGACTCGCCCGTGACAAGAGCATTACACCTCATAACGAGGTCTTGCGTGATCGACGCCCAGAATATTACAAGGCACTTACACAAAAGAAAGGAAAATAACCATGACATTTGCCACGGCGGACCTTTACGACGAACATGGTGAAAATCTGCAGGTAGCCTTACCTATGTTTAATGATTATGGTGGCAAGTCGTCGTTTTGTGGAGAAATCGTGACCGTCAAGGTACATGAGGATAATTCACTGGTACGCGCTGCACTTGAGGAAAAAGTAAAGAACAAGGTACTGGTAGTTGATGGTGGTGAATCTATGCGCTGTGCGCTGGTGGGTGATATGCTGGCCAAACTGGGAATGGAGAATGGCTGGCAAGGTATCATCGTTTACGGATGTATCAGGGACTCAGACGCTATCAGAAAGATGGAAATTGGTCTCAAGGCGATAGCTACCAACCCCCGCAAGAGTGTAAAAAAAGGTGCTGGTGACAGGGACATCAGTGTCAGCTTTGCCGGAGTGGTATTCAGGCCCGGAGAATATCTATACGCTGATGCCGATGGCATCGTTACATCCTCGCAGAAAATTGCTTGTGCACCTGCAAGCTAATACCATCAATATTATTTAAAAAAATAGTAACTTATACTAGCAGCGTTTATGCAGGATCTCTACCGGAAAATATACAAGGATCCACGGTTTCATGATCTGGAATCAAAGCGTCGCCGTTTCAGCTGGACTCTGGCTACGTTGACATTATTCACATACTATACTTTTGTTCTCATTGTTGCCTTCAAACCGCAGTTATTTGCAGCCACCCTTTCAGAATCAACCGTCATAACCTGGGGCATACCACTGGGCATAATAGTCATCGTGATCAGTTTTATCCTTACAGGTATCTATGTTTACCGTGCCAATCGTGAATTTGATGTAATAGCCAGAGAAATTATTGATTCATTCAGCACTGATAAAACAGATAATTAAAATGAAAGCCCTGCTGGTGTTGTTGTTTCTCATAGTCTGCCAAAGCGCCTTGGCTGATAGCAGCAAAGGTGAAGTTGCAGGACAACCACTTAATATCACGGCTATTCTGATGTTTCTGGCCTTTGTCATTGCAACCTTGGGAATTACCTACTGGGCAGCCAAGAGAACCAAGACCACCAGGGACTTTTATGCGGCAGGAGGTGGTATTACTGGTTTACAGAATGGTCTGGCCATAGCTGGAGATTACATGTCTGCAGCATCTTTTCTTGGTATTTCCGGACTGGTGTTCGCTTCCGGTTTTGATGGCTTGTTGTATTCCATCGGCTTCCTTGTTGGCTGGCCCATTATATTGTTTCTTTTGGCTGAGCGTCTTCGCAACCTGGGAAAGTATACATTTGCCGATGCGGTTAGTTTCCGGCTGAAACCTTTACCAATCCGTAGCCTGGCGGCATCTGGCACGCTATGCGTTGTCTTGCTGTATCTGATCGCCCAGATGGTGGGGGCCGGAAAACTAATCCAGATCCTTTTTGGCCTTGAATACTATATAGCTGTATTTATTGTCGGATTCCTGATGATTCTTTACGTAACTTTTGGCGGGATGATCGCCACGACCTGGGTACAGATAATCAAGGCCGTACTTCTCCTGTTTGGGGCAAGCTTCATTGCCATGGCAGTAATGTTCAAGATGGATTTTTCCTTTGAGACATTGTTTACCAGTGCGATTGAAACTCATGACAAGGGAGTATCTATCATGTCTCCCGGCGGTCTGGTTTCGGATCCGGTGTCGGCGATTTCTCTGGGTCTGGCATTGATGTTTGGAACCGCAGGTTTACCTCATATCCTCATGCGTTTTTTTACGGTTCCTGATGCGCAGGCAGCCAGGAAATCGGTCTTTTATGCTACAGGGTTTATTGGATATTTTTATATACTTACTTTCATAATCGGGTTTGGAGCCATAGTCATGCTGACCAATAACCCGGAATTCCTTGATATCGAAAGCGGCGGCATTCTTGGGGGTAATAATATGGCTGCCATTCACTTGTCCCAGGCCGTCGGTGGAGATGTATTTCTCGGTTTTATATCTGCAGTTGCGTTTGCCACGATACTTGCAGTTGTATCTGGTCTGACACTTTCGGGAGCTTCGGCCATCTCACATGATATATATGCCAGTGTAATACGGCATGGCAGGGCCGGCGAAGGTGAGGAAGTTCGCGTTTCCAGGATAGCGACTATTGCATTGGGAATTACTGCAATATTACTGGGCATTATTTTTGAAAAGCAGAATGTCGCCTATATGGTTGGTCTCGCCTTTGCGATTGCTGCCAGTGTGAATTTTCCCATTCTCTTTCTGTCCATGTACTGGCAGGGTCTCAGTACCCGCGGTGCCTTTTTTGGCGGTGCAGCTGGCCTGTTGACTGCAATTACCTGTATGATACTTGGGCCAACCATATGGGTTGATATACTGGGAAATGCGGAGCCCATTTTCCCATATAAGCACCCGGCCTTGCTGTCCATGTCAGTGGCATTCAGTATGATCATTATCATATCGTTACTAGATAAAAGTGAATCGGCAAAGCAGGAAAAAGAAATTTTTCAGGATCAGTATGTACGTTCACAAACTGGTCTTGGTGCCGAGGGTGCGAGTTCACACTAGATTAGATAAGTTAACATGAATAAGTTTACTTCGTTGTTTGTAATACTTTTACTTGCACTGCCCACAGTGACTGCGGCACATGATGACGATGTCCTGTTTGATGTCATCAAACTCCAGGTCCAGGTTGAGGCCCAGGTTCCGAATGATCATATGCAGGTGATACTTGCTGCAGAAAAGGAAGGGACCGATCCCCGGGCGATAAGTCATACTATCAATCAAACCATGCGCTGGGCGCTTGATATCATCAAACAATACCCTGAAATTGATAGCCGCTCAGGAAACTACCAAACAATGCCAATTTATAACAAACAAACAATCAGTGCCTGGCGGTCGGTGCAGGAAATCGTGCTCGAAAGTGAATCAATCAGTAAACTCAGTGAGTTGACGGGGACCCTGCAACAACGGCTTCAGGTCAGGAACATGAGTTTCAGCCCTTCAAAAGAGCAAGCAGATCAGTTTGAGGCCCGACTGGTAGACGGGGGCATGCAGGCGTTCAGGGACCGGGCAGAGCAGCTCAGGAAACACATGAATGGCAGGGAATACCGGATAATTGAAGTACACATAAATACCGGTCGGCAGCATCCACCGGTCAGGTATGAAACCTCCGCAGTCAGATCCCTTTCTATGGATGCGACACCACCAGCCGTGGAAGCAGGAACCAGCGCACTGACAGTGACCGTATCCGGGTCAGTCCAGTATTTCTAGGCACGCACTTGAGGGCATGATTTAAATTGAGATTAATTCTCATTTAAATCTGAGATAAACTGCAACATCAATCACAATCAGAGCATAAATTTAGAGAAATACCCACTAAATCCGGTATTTAGTATAAATTTATATTATAAGGTCAGCTGTTTAGGGACGCACTTATTCCCTGTTCCAGCAACGGGGATGCCGTTCTATTTCAATAAATAAAGAAACGTGACAATGGATAAACAAATCGGTTTTACCATCCTTGAGATCGCCCTGGTCCTGATTATCCTGGCCCTGGCATTTGGTGTGATAACACCGGTATATAATAATTTTATCGTTCAAGCCAATACAGAGAACGTCCTTGATGAGCTTAAGGAAATATCAGACGCTATCGATGAATATTTTCTCGATAACGGGGTATATCCGGACTCTCTGTCAGATATATTCAACCCGGTACCCACGGATCCCTGGGGAAATGAATACCAGTATCTGAAGATCAAGGACACACCGCCATCAGGATTAGGAGACATGCGCAAGGACAAGAACCTGGTACCTATTAATTCAGACTATGATCTGTATAGTGTGGGGCCTGATGGCAAGACTACAGCGCCATTGACAGCCAAAAGCAGCCGCGATGATATCGTCAGGGGGCGTAACGGTAGTTTCTATGGAGTTGCTACAGACTACTGATTAAACATAATGAAGCTGGAACTTAAATCTCTGCGCAGCAAGATTGCGCAGAAAATGTTTACGCTATTTGTCCTTGCTGCGTTCATTCCTCTCGTCATCGTTGCAATCATTTCCTACCAGCATATAACCGATCAGTTGCAGGAGGAAACCCGCCGTAATGTCTACAGAGAAAGCAAGGCCCTGGGAAGTGTATTACTGGACAGGCTTATTTCTGGAAGAACCGGTCTTAGAATTATTCAGAATAATCTTGAACAAAACCCGGGAGACACGCAAGCCGTAGATGATGCATGGATCCGGGAACTGTTCAGTTCGATGTTCATATTATATGAATCAGGCAATACGGATTTGTTGTTTGGTTCCGAAAGAAAATTAGGATTGCTGTCGATAGCACAGGGACAAGCCCTGGACGAGGGAAAAACAATCCTGCAACTGGATTACCGTGGCAAGGACATGTCAAGTTTGTTTTTGGTTAAGCAAATCAACATAAATAAAAACCAGGGCTTGATTGTAGGCGAAATGAAACCTGAATATGTATGGAATTTCAGTATCTATCCTCCACAGATTGCCTGCGTCCTGACCCTGTCGAGATCGCCCATAGCCTGTTCGGAAATAATTATTGAAGAAAATGCGCTGTTTTCTGTATTGGGCCAGAAACCGGATGACAGGATTCTGTTTTATTTTGATTCGGGATCTGAGGAGAAATATGCTGGAATGACATGGAGTCTGTTTCTCGATGCGGAATTCCACAGTGAAGATCTTGTCAGTTTAATAGCCATTCCCAGAAAGACAGTCTTTACTATCGTTGAGAATTACAAGTCCGTATTTCCGCAGGCCTTGCTCCTCACAGGTGTATTTGTGACCCTGCTGAGCCTGATCAATATCAAGCGTTATATGGAACCGGTTGAGAAATTAATGGAAGGTACCATTCGCGTTGGTAAGGGAATATTTAACCAGCCAGTTAAAGTAAAAAGTGGTGATGAACTTGAGATTCTATCAGAGTCATTTAATGAGATGGCGGGGCAGATTGATGAACATATCAACATCATCAAGCTGATCGCTGAAGTAGATAGCCTGATGCTGTCTACACAGGATGCCGATTATATTATTGAAACATTGATCATGCGTCTTAACAGGATCATGAAAACTGATCATGTGATCATCGTCAGGTTCAATGATGAGAAAAACGATAATCTGGCAATTCTGAATATCAATGTGGATGATAATTATGAAAATATTCTGACATTCAAGATAAATATAAGTGAAAATGAAAAAAGAGAACTTAGTCCGGATAAAAAAGTAATTTTGCTTGGCGATAATGATGAACGGAGTTATACAGCAGTTGCCAGAGATAAAGGCGACAAATATTTCTATGTCTTTCCTGTCTATATAAAGGACACACTGGCCGGTATCCTGTGTTTTGGTAATTCTTCTTATATAGAATTATCAGAAAGAAAGATAGGTATGTTGAATGAAATTGCTGATCATACCGCAGTGGTATTATCCAACTCAGCCTGGGAAGAGAAGCTGGAGAAGCAGATCTACTATGATCCACTGACAGAATTACCCAACAGAGTCTTTTTCAAGGAAATTCTTGACAAGGCCATAATTAATGCAAATCAGGATAATTCTCACATTGCTTTGATTGTTGTTGATCTGGACAGGTTCAGGATCATTAATGAAAGTCTTGGGCATAAAACAGGTGATTTTGTTTTGCTTGAGATCACCAATCTTCTGAGAACCCTGGCTACAGACAAGGTGACCTTGATTAAATTGAGCAACGATGAGTTTGCGTTCCTGATAATGGGTGTAGAGCGTTTGTACCAGGCCTACAGTGAGTCAGCAAGACTCGCGAACACCATAATCGATAAAATGAAATCACCTCTGAATATCGAAGGCAGGGAGATCTTCATGACCGCCAGTATGGGTATAGCTATCTTCCCACAAGATGGTGAAACAATGGATGACCTTCTCAAAAATGCGGATTCAGCAATAGATAAGGCCAGGATCATCGGCCCGGGTAATTATGAATTTTATGATGAAGACAAGGATGATGATGCCTTGCATAGTCTCGAAATCAGCAATCAGTTACGTAAAGCACTCTCCAACAATGAGCTTGAGCTGTACTATCAGCCAAAAATAGATGTTAGAACAGGCCATATTTATTCTGCCGAGGCACTCCTGCGCTGGAATCACCCAATCCATGGTTTTATGGGGCCTGGAGGGTTCATCAATATTGCCGAGGAGAGCGGACTCATTGTACCAATTGGTTACCACACAGTGGACAAGGCCTGCAGGCAATGCAAGGAATGGCTGGATGAAGGGATAGATGTAAAAATTGCTGTAAACCTTTCCGCAGAACAGTTTCGTCAACCGGACCTGATCAGTCACCTGGAGAAAATTATACGGAAAACAGCCATACCGGCAAAGAATCTGGAACTCGAAATTACCGAGCGAACCACGTTTGAAAATCATGAACGTACGATCCAGATACTTAACAGGTTGAAAGAATTTGGTCTTAACCTGTCAATTGATGATTTTGGTACTGGATATTCGTCAATGTCTTATCTGCTGCAACTGCCGGTAGACAGCCTGAAGGTCGACCAAGCGTTTGTTTCTGGCATTCCGGGTAACAAGGACAGTGTTGCCATCGTCAAGGGCATCATCGCTCTGGCGCATGGCCTCAACCTCAATGTGGTTGCTGAGGGTGTTGAAACCGAGGCTCAATACAGGATGTTGGAAAAAATGAAATGCGAGGAAATACAGGGTTATTACATCAGCAAACCCTTGCCCGCCAGTGAATTCAAACAACTGGTGAAGAAATATAATTCAAGCCTTGCAGTCAATTAAGGTTTCTGCAGCCGCATCAATGGTTTTTTTGATGTCCTGCTCGGCATGGGCGCTGGAAACAAAACCGGCTTCAAAAGGGGACGGCGCCAGATAAACACCACGCTCCAACATTCCGTGGAAAAATTTTTTAAAACGTTCCTGATCACAGGACATAACCTGTTTAAAGGTTCTGATTTCAGGTTCGTCGCTGAAGAAAATACCGAACATCCCGCCCTGGTGATTGCAAGTGAGTGGAATTGATGCCCTCTTTGCTGCGTCTTTCAGACCGGTGACCAATGATAAGGTCTTTTGAGAAAGCGTCTCAAAGAAACCGGGTTCTGACAACAGATCCAGAGTAGTGAGGCCAGCCGTCATGGCTACGGGGTTGCCGGACAAAGTTCCGGCCTGATAAACAGGTCCATCAGGCGCAATATGATCCATGATTTCTGCACTGCCCCCAAATGCACCAACCGGCATGCCACCACCAATAACTTTACCGAGTACAGTAAGATCGGGTTTGATGTTGTAAATAGACTGTGCCCCACCCAGGGCTACCCTGAATCCGGACATAACCTCATCAAAAATCAGAACTGTCTGGTATTGATCACAAGCTTGGCGGAGTGTTTGCAGGAATTGCTGTGTGCCTGGTATGCAATTCATATTACCGGCCACAGGCTCTACGATAACAGCGCCGATCGTTTCACCCATATCTGAAAAAACTTTTTCAGTTTCCTGTGGGTCATTGTAAGTCAGCGTAATGGTATGTTTCGCTAAATCTGCCGGTACCCCCGGCGATGTTGGCACACCTAGAGTAAGTGCACCAGATCCGGCTTTCACCAGCAGTGAGTCGGCATGGCCATGATAACAGCCTTCATACTTGATAATTTTATCCCGACCGGTAAAACCACGAGCGAGACGGATAGCGCTCATTGCAGCTTCAGTACCGGAACTGACCATACGCACTTTTTTTATGCTGGGCATCAATTCACAGATCTTGTCGGCCATTCGGGTCTCGATCTCTGTCGGAGCACCGAAGCTCAGGCCATTTTCAATAGCGGATTTTACCTTGCTGATAACTTCCGGATGAGCATGTCCGAGAACCATGGGACCCCACGACCCGACATAATCAATATACTGATTACCGGATTCATCATAGAGATAGGCACCACTTGCCTTTTTGAAAAAGACAGGCGTCCCGCCTACTGATTTAAATGCCCTGACCGGTGAATTGACTCCGCCTGGAATATGTTTTTTTGCTGAATTAAAAAGCTGTTCACTCATTATGTTTCTTATTGATTATTTGTATGTATTGTTCAGCTGTCCTGAAGCAGTTCTCTGCCTGATATAATCCACTGATTACTGCCAGGTAATCGGCACCGGCTTCGACCAGTGTATAGGCGTTGTCAGTTGTTATTCCGCCTACTGCGACCACAGGAAGATCCAGACCCAGGCTAGCCTGTCTCAGTATAGAGATATCCGCCTTGACAGTATTATCCTTGCTGCTTGTCCTGAAAAATGAGCCAAAGGCAATATAATCGGCGCCCTTTGCATCTGCTGTGTGGGCGCGATGAATGTCATTGTAACAGGATATACCTATGATTTTTTGATCCCCCAGCTGGTCACGGGCTTCCTTGAGATCAGCATCATCTTTACCAATATGCAAGCCGTCCGCATCTATTGTCCTGGCAAGTGTAAGGTTATCATTCACAATCAGGGGGACATTAAATTCGACACAAAGTGACTTCAGGTCCATGGCCTGTTTTTCCAATTGTGCGTATTCTCCGGTCTTGTTCCTGAACTGTAACAAAACCGCACCGGCACTGAGTATTTCCCGGGTTTTATCCAGTATCTCTTGGTGCGTCAGACGATCATAATCTGTAATCGCATATAGACCGCAAGGTGGTAACTTCATGGCTAATGGGTATCGCCGGTTAATTCAAGAAACCTGTCCGGATGTAGTTGGTAATGACCCACTTGTTGCGCGTTCGCAAGACTGTGCCAGGTGTATTCCTGGGCCTGTTCTACAGCAAGCTTGATATCAATATTACGCGCCAGTAGTGCAGCCAGGCTGGCAGCCAGGGTGCATCCCGAACCATGGTAGGTTCCCGGCAGCTTTTTCCATGGAAAGTCCTGCTTTTCACCATTTTCCAGATAGAGCCGATTAATTATTTCCCGTTCGTTGGTTTCAGCACTGGTAATTAACACTGCCTTACAGCCGGTTTCCAGTAAGATGCTGGCTGCCTTGTCCGGTTCCATTGCTCCTGTCAGTCGCCTGGCTTCTTCACAGTTGGGTGTCATTATGTAAGACAATGGAGCAAGTTTCTCCATGATAAGCTTTGGGGTGTCCGCCTCATTCAGCGGATCGCCGGTGCCGGCTGTGATTACCGGATCCAGTACAACCGGGATGGTCACCAGAGGTTTGATCTTTTGCACAATCACGTCAATGATCTCGGCACTGGCCACGAGGCCGATCTTGCAAGCATCTATATGTATATCTTCCAGGAGGTAATCTGTCTGTTCAGAAAAGGCATCTGCTGACTGGGAAATAACGCTGCCGACCTTGCCGGTATTCTGGGCTGTCAGTGCTGTAATAACAGAGACAGCCCGGCAGCGGTTGTTGCCTATAGCCTCAATATCTGCTTGCAATCCTGCGCCACCGCTGGGATCATGCCCCGCGAAAATCAATACAGTTGGTTTTTCTCCTGATGTGTTTCCCATAAAATACATTCTACACACACACTTTAATTTTACGAAAATATATGAAGGAGAAGCTTTAATAATGAAATCTTACATGTGTGTTATTTGTGGATTTGTATATAACGAAGAAGAAGGTTGGCCGGAGGATGGAATTGAGCCCGGTACCAAATGGGAAGATGTACCGCCGAACTGGGTCTGTCCTGAATGTGGAGCAAGGAAAGAAGATTTTGAAATGATAGAAATTTAAAGAGGCCTAAAACAAACTCGATTTAAAATGGCCTGACAACAGCCAGAATTACGATAGCAACCAGGAACACTACAGGTATCTCGTTAAACCAACGGTACCAGATATGAGAATGTTTATTCCGGTCGTTTTTGAAAGCCATTAAGAATTTCCCGCAATAGATATGGTAGACCAGCAGGAGCAAGAGGCAGGCAAGCTTGGCATGTAACCACAATTCACCTGAGTAACTAGCCCAGCCATTCATCAACAAGATCCAGAAACCAAAAACAAATGTCAGAATGGCACCGGGTGTCATGATCCCGAAAAAGAGTTTACGTTCCATGATCTTGAAACGGTCAATACTGGTTTGATCGGTGCTCATGGCATGATAAACAAATAACCTGGGAAGATAGAAAAGTCCTGCAAACCAGGTAACCATAAAAATGAGGTGTAATGCCTTAACCCACAACATGGCTGCCTGAATTAAAGAGTATTAGATTCAAGTGGTTTTAACCTGGTATCTGCCAGATTTTTCTGAGACAACAGATCCTGTATTTTTTGTTCGAGTACGGTTATGTTCATTTCCCCGATCTCATGTTGCACAATTTGCCCATCCGGAGCTACCAGGAATGAAGTGGGAGTCAGCGTGACATGATTAAAGGCCCTGGCAAGACTGCCATCAATATCCAATGTAATTGGATAGGGAATTTTCCTGCGCTCGACCATTTGCACTACCTGATTTGGCGGGTCATAGGCCATGGCAACGCCAATAATCTCAAAACCCGAATGACGCAATTCATGGTACAAATTGACCAGGTGCGGCATCTCCTTGACACAGCCGGAACATGTCGTGGCCCAGAAAGTCACCAGTACAGGGTTGCCACGCAGGGAGGCCATGGTTATTTGCCGGCCATCAATCGTTTTGAAAGAAACCTCGGGCGCCCTCGTCAGGTTGCTGTGTGATAACCACAACCAGGTCGTTAACGCCAGCAATACAAGGCAACAGCCGCCAATGAGTGATGATATCGATTTCATTGATTTGTCTGGTCAGGCTCGATAGTGGTTGGTTGCGGGTATTTGCCCTTGAAGAGATCCCTAATGTAAAAAAACAGACGCTTGGTCCCCTGCCATAATCTGGGCAACAACCAGATCATTAACACGACAAAGACGGCCAGCAAAGCCAGGAAGAGCCAGGGATAAAAGAGTGCGGTCCATAGCCCCAGTATGACCGCAATATCCTCAGTGACAGAGGCGGCCCAGTTGCTGACAGGTTCCGGGGATGTGTTGATCAAAATACGGCTGCCCATCTTGGTTAAATGCGAGCCGGCAGCAAGGGTGCCACCCAGTAAGAAAGCAGCCAGTTGCACAGCAGCAGAGGTTTCTCCCACGGCGCCCATTGCCAGCACGGCGCCTGCCGGTATTCGGATGAAGGAATGGATGGCATCCCAGGCACTGTCGACGCCTGGCGTCTTGTCGGCAAAGAATTCTATGCAATACATCAATCCGGCGGCGAACATAACCAGTGGGTCTGTGACCACTTCAAGTTCTGCCGGGAGAATGATATGCCCGGTTGAACCCAGATAACCCAGCATAAAAATCGCTGCATAAAGGTTGATGCCGCTGGCCCAGGCGACCCCCATGGTGAGGGCGATAATTTCTACAGTGGTCATGAGCTTGATACCTCGCGCTATTCTGACAGCCAGCCCCGGCGAGCCGGTCAATTGGACCATCTTGATTCAGAACAACTATATTGAGTTTTGGCCGTGATTGAAAGTTCCAATATTACAAGGGCTTATAACTGGCGGAAAATCAACTCACAGCCAGGCCGCGGATAAAATGCAGTGCAATAATGCTTCGGGAATATTTCCTTGACAACGATTTTCCCTGAAAGTAACCTTTTTCCCGAAATATCCGGTTCTTAACCGCTATTTCAAACATATAACAACAATAAGATCTCAATGCATTCAAAGCGGCGTAAGCCGCTTTTTTATTATGTACATGGATGTACTGTACATCGCGAGTGCAGGACGCTCCGAAGCGATGTGTAATCTACAAGGACGTAATGTATACCACTCGTGCATGGATACACTTACTGGTGGATGTCTGAAGCAATGCAATACATATCGCGGACAAATGGATTCTCCCAAAGCACACGAAGCGAGTTCGCAATTGAATAACCAGTATCAAACATGCCGGTTCACGGGTAACGAGCTATGTCAAAAATAGGTATTGTCGGCGCAACGGGTTATACCGGATCAGAGTTGTTACGCCTGTTGGCGAAACACCCGGATATTTCGATTCACGTCGTGACTTCACGCTCTGAGCAGGGCCAACCGGTGGCCGGGATGTTTCCAAACCTGCGAGGCCTGCTAGATCTGGAATTCAGTGATCCAAAATCTGCAGCATTACGGGACTGTGAGGTCGTGTTTTATGCAACTCCGAATGGCACTGCCATGGCGGAGGCTGGTGAGTTACTCGATGCCGGAATCAAGGTCATTGACCTGTCCGCGGATTTCCGGCTGAAGGATTCACAGGTCTGGAGTCAGTGGTACGGCCAAAGCCACGCCGCACCGGAATTACTGGCCCAGGCAGTTTATGGTTTGCCCGAACTGAACCGGGAAGCGATCAAGAAAGCGCAACTTGTGGCCAATCCGGGTTGTTACCCAACTGCAGTCGTACTCTCTTTATTGCCTGTTGTAGAGCAGGGTATTTCGGGTTCCAACCGGATCATCGTCGATGCCAAGTCCGGCGTCAGTGGTGCCGGTCGTAAGGCAGCGATTAATACCTTGTTCAGTGAAACGGGAGAGTCATTCAAGGCCTACGGTGCCAGTGGTCACAGACATTACCCGGAAATCTGCCAGTCTCTGGAGGCCGCTGGACAATCATCTGTATCGCTGACATTTGTACCCCATCTGGTCCCCATGGTCCGCGGAATTCATTCAACCGCCTATGTCATATTGGAAAAGGATGTGGACGTGCAGTCCGTTTATGAAATGCGGTTTGAGACTGAGCCCTTCATCGATATCATGCCGCCTGGATCACATCCGGAAACACGTTCTGTCCGGGGTTCGAATGTCTGCCGTATGTCCCTGCATCAACCGCAAAGGGACATGCTGGTTGTCCTCTCGGTAATTGATAACCTTGTTAAAGGAGCTGCCGGGCAGGCAATCCAGAATATGAACCTGATGTGCGGATATGATGAGACCAGCGGCCTGGATTTATCCGCCTTGCTTCCGTGATAACTTCCTTCGTGAATAGGTTATACTTTGCACGCAGCGCAGGCGTCAGACAGGGGAATCCATGTCACACGTAATTATCAAGCAATACAAGCCATATCAAATTGCAATTGTTGTCATTGCGCTCAGCCTGCTGATTTCCATGGCAACCTGGTTTTATCTCGATGAAAATCACTGGGCCAGGATCAAGTCACACGCCAGCATGGGCAATGAGACCATGAAATTCATGGAAGAAAACAAGGCCCTCTTGCGTGAAAATCAGGAGTTGAAAGACCGCATTATCATGCTGGAGCGGACCACCCAGATCGACAGTCAGATGGCCGCCGAACTGCATGATTCCCTGGGAAGTTTACAGGATGAAATTTACCGACTGAAAGGTGAACTTGAGTTTTACCAGGGAGTGATGTCTTCTACCAGTTCCGAGGCCGGTCTGAATATCCAGGGCATGCAGGTCGACGCCTTGCCCGCAGAGGGAAATTACCGCTTCAGATTAATCCTGACACATGTCACAAAACGGGAACAGGTTATTGAGGGTAGTGTTGATATTGCCCTGGAGGGTGTTAAGAATGGAAAGTTGACGGTTCTCAATATCAGGGAACTGGCCATGGATACTGCATTGGACCTGTCATTCAAGTTCAGGAATTTCAAGCGTTTCGAGGGCAATATCTCGATACCGGAAGGATTTGAACCCCGCAGGGTCATTGTTAATCTCCAGCCCCGTGAGAAGAGGCTGTCTAAAATTAAAAGGGTATTCATCTGGTCAGAGATGGTCAGCTAGTAAAGCTTGGAGAGAGAAATGTGGAGCAGAAACAAAAGGCGGAAGACCGCCAGAATTGATACACTCATTGGTCAGAACACGGAAGTCACGGGCAATGTCTGTTTCGCCGGCGGCCTTCATGTTGACGGAAAAGTAAAGGGCAATGTGACTGCAGAGAATGATGGCCATTCGGTGATGTCACTGAGCGAACAGGGCACGGTTGAAGGCGAGGTCAACGTTCCCTATGTGGTGATCAACGGCGAGGTCATTGGCGATGTTCACGGGAGTGAGCATGTTGAACTTGCCTCAAAGGCCCGGGTCACAGGTAATGTGTATTATAATTTGATTGAGATGACGATTGGCGCCGAGGTTAACGGGAAGTTGGTCCACGCTGAACTAGAGCGGGAAATGCCATTACCCGCGAACCATGGCCAAGCCCTGGAAGCACCGGAATAATGTTTAGTTAGGAGTAAATAGATTTTTATGGTTGAAACTGTCGAAAGCCCGTTGATATTCACAAACTCGGCTGCAAAAAAGGTCAGGGAGTTAATTGCTGATGAAGGTAATGATGCGCTTATGTTACGCGTATTTATTACTGGCGGAGGTTGTTCCGGTTTTCAATACGGATTTACCTTTGATGAAAATGTCACCGAAGGTGACGCTGTTGTTGAAAATGAGGGCGTAAAATTACTCATCGACCCCATGAGCATCCAGTATCTCATGGGAGCAGAAATAGATTACAGTGAGGGTCTTGAGGGCGCCCAGTTTGTAATCCGCAATCCCAACGCAAGCACTAGCTGCGGTTGTGGTTCTTCATTCTCTGTTTGATTGCTCAGATCATCTAATACTCTTATAACAGGATTCTTCCCGGACAAGATTTTTGCGAGTGTGAAACACGCCCGTATGTGGGGAGCAATCTGCCCCACTCATCTACTATAATAATTCGGTGTTTCGTCTAACCAACCCGGAGTATCAGACATGGAAAGTACCGTAGATGAGGAAATCATGCTGGAGTCAGGTGAAGTCGATCTTCGTCCAGTAGAATCACAATTAAGAAAAATAACCAGCGAACTCTCCCAATATAACAAGAAAACCAATACCAAAAGGTTTTTCAGGATTTATGATAACCAGATACTTGGTGTTGGTGAGAAATCCGCGAACAAGCAGCATTCTTATCTGCTACATCTCGCTATGCTGGCCCGTCGCCCGACACGGTCATTCAATATCAGGCGCGGATTATTACTGGCCACATTCTTTTTTGCTCTTGTTTCCTGTGTTTTGATAATCACCAAGATCTATGGTATCGAATTAGCTGATCCGCTGTATATCTATGGTCTGGCCATTTTTTGCGCAGGTCTTTCGTTATATTGTTTCTACATGCTTGTAAAATCAGTCAGGACTTCCCTGGTTTTTAAATCGGCGCATGGTTGTGTTCCAGTGGTTGAGTTTTATAGCAAGCTTCCTGATAGAAAGCAGCTCAGGCGGTTTATCTCTGCCATGAAAAAAAACATCTCTAAGCTCAGGAAGGACAAGAAGTACTCATCTCAGGGAGCACTCTCTGCAGAGCTCAATGAACACAGAATACTGCGTGAAAAAGGCATCCTGACGGTCAGGCAGTATGAGACTGCCAAGAAAAATATAATGGGTAAACACAAATAATTTCAGCCAGCCTCGTAGACTGCACCCAGTATCCTTTCAGAGTCTGCGCCGGTAACCGAGGGCAGGTTGCCTGGAAGATGTTGAATACGTCGCATGGCCAGCCAGGCAAAGGTAACTGCTTCTACCGCATCAGGACTGATACCAAAGGGTTCTGTACTCCTGATTTCCAGGCCTGGCAAGTTGGCGCCAAGCCGTTGTAAAAGGTAACAGTTATGAGCACCGCCGCCACAAACTATGAGTTCATCGACGGCAAGCTTGCTGTGTTTGACAGCTTCTGCAATCGAAACGGCAGTAAGCTCAAGCAGTGTGGCTTGCACATCGACCGCCGGGGGCTGTGTTTCAAGTTGTGAGAGTTTCCGCTGCAGCCACTCCGGATTAAAGTAATCCCGGCCAGTACTCTTGGGCGTCGCCTGTTTTAGAAAATTATCGTCCAGCAGGAGATTCAATAATGTCTCGTTGATCTCACCGCTACCTGCCCAGTTACCGTCCTTGTCGTAAGTTTCTCCCTTGTGGGTATATATCCAGTCATCCAGCAGTACGTTGGCCGGGCCCGTATCGAAGCCAATGATGTCGTCGTTACTCTCATGCGACGGCAGTAAGGTGACATTGGCCATGCCGCCAAGGTTTAACACAATCCGGTGCTTGCTCATGTGCCTGAAAGCGAAGTTATGGAACACCGGTGCCAGCGGGGCACCCTGGCCGCCTGCGGCGAGGTCCATACGTCTGAAGTCTGTGACTGTGGTAATGCCTGTCCGGCAGGCAATGATGTTGCCATCACCGATTTGCAACGTACCAGGGAAAGGTTTCTCGGGCTTGTGCAGCACGGTCTGGCCGTGACTACCAATCGCGGACACTTTCCCGGCTGCGATGCCGTTTTGTTTGATGAGATCAAGACTCGCATCTGCAAACAGCTCTCCGAGTTGCACGTCCAGTTTGCTGATTTGGCCAATCGGGCTGTTCTTGTTGATTGCCTTCAGCTCCTTGCGTAGTTCACTGGTCAGGGACTGCTGCTGGTAATCCACAAGCTTCTGGCCATCATCGCTGAAATCGACCAGCGCGGCATCGATGCCATCCATACTGGTTCCTGATATCAGGCCTATGTAGAGCACTGTTTAAAGTGTGTTAAAGAGGTTATTCAACCTCAGGCTGGTCTTCTTCTGATTTTTCAATCAGGGCAATAACAGGAGGAGCATCAGGACTGGTCTCGGAGGAACGCCCGGTCAACACATCCAGTTGGGCATACAGGGGTTGTGTCGAAGCCATGAAAATTGGCATTTCTGTTTCTGGAATACTCATCGCCTTGGGCAATTTCACCGTCAGGGGATTACGATGGACGCCATTCAATCTGAACTCGTAATGCAGGTGAGGTCCGGTGGCAAGACCGGAGCTGCCGACATAACCAATGATCTGACCCTGCTTGACCCGCTTCCCCGGATGCATGCCACGGGCTACCCGGGACATGTGGCCGTAAAGAGTTTCATACTGGCTGCCATGACGGATGATGACTGCCCGGCCATAACCACCCTTGTAACCAGAGTATGTGATTACTCCATCGCCGGTGGTCTTGATCGGCGTGCCGGTCGGTGCTGCATAATCAACGCCTTTATGTGAGCGAAAGGTATTGAGGATCGGATGCCTGCGTTTCAGGGAAAAGCCGGAGCTGATTCGTGAGAAATTAACGGGGGTGCGCAGAAAGGCCTTGCGCATGCTGTAACCTTTCTCATTGTAATAATCAGTGCGGCCATTGGTATGCGTATAGCGGAAAGCACGGAATGGTGTATTGCGATTAACGAACTCTGCGGCAAGAATCGGCCCTTCCTTTACCTTGACGCCGTCCTTGAATTTTTCCTCGTAGATCACATAAAACTGATCGCCATCGCGGATGTCGAGCACAAAGTCAATGTCCCAGCCATAGAGATGCACCAGTTGCATGGTGAGGTTATCAGACAGGCCGGCACGCTGCGCGCTCAGAAACAGCGAGTCCGAAATTACACCACTGCGCATACTGACCGTGGTATCCAGTGTTGTCTTCAGGGTTTCCGCAACATATTTGTCATCATTCAAACTGACCTTCAGCGTATTAAGCAGGTCAATTTCGTATTCCAGTGATATCACCTCACCATCCTTATGGGAGATGCGCATTTCATTGCCGGGCGTCAGTCGTTTGAGTATGGCCACCGGTTTACCGACGGAAATTATCTTGAAGACCTGTTGCGGGCCCAGATGCAATTTGTCGAAAATCAGGGAAAGGCTGTCACCGGATTTAATAATGTGTCGATCCTCGGCCGGCTTATCTTCCACGATTGGCAATTCCAGCGGTAGGTCTTCTGCGGCTTCTTGCTTGGCCGGCAGCGGCAGGGTTTGACTGATCTCCACAGTCTCGGTGCTTAAAGAGTCAATCCCGGGAGCCGGGTCCTCATTAATATAGGCAATCGTCTGATACTGGAAGCCGCTATCTTCGCCGCTGTCTTGTTTCACTGTAACTTCAACGGCAGTGGCCGGTTCGGCCTCGGCGCTGGGCTGGATAACATCAGCCTCGACATCATGTCCGCCCATCCGTAACAGGACTGCTCCGGTCAAAGCGATCAGCACCGACGCCAGCAACCAGTGGCCACGTTTGCCGCGACGCTGTGCCTGGGAGCGGACATGGCGGATTTCCGGTTTATAGTCTTTCTTTATATTGACCTTGTAAGTCACGGTTTTTTACCCAAAATTTCTTTAACGATAGCCGCTGTATCCGGAATCGTCAAATATTCCTGAGCGGGGGCGATATGGGGAAAGCTGTGCTAAGCTACGCCGCTTATTTGCACGGCAGGGGGCCGAGTATAGCAGTCGATGACGAGCAAAAAAGAGACATTATCGATCCTTTCCCGCGGCGTGGAAGAAATCCTCCGTGAAGCGGAGCTGGAGGAGCGCCTCAAGCTCGGCCGGCCATTGCGGGTCAAGGCCGGTTTTGACCCCACGGCCCCGGACCTGCACCTGGGACATACGGTGCTCATTAATAAATTGCGCCAGTTCCAGGATCTCGGCCATGAAGTCATTTTTCTCATCGGCGATTTCACGGGCATGATCGGCGACCCGTCCGGCAAGAGCGCCACCCGCCCGGCCCTCACGGTAGAGGAGGTCAAGGCCAACGCCGAGACCTACAAGGAACAAATCTTCAAGATCCTGGATCCTGAAAAGACCCGGGTGGAATTTAATTCACGCTGGATGAATCAGATGAATGCCGCCGACCTGATCAAGCTGGCCGCCCGCCATACCGTGGCCCGCATGCTGGAACGCGATGATTTCAACAAGCGTTACAGCGCAAACCAGCCGATAGCCATCCATGAGTTTCTCTATCCCCTGGTCCAGGGTTATGACTCGGTGGCGCTGGAAGCGGATGTGGAACTGGGCGGCACGGATCAGAAATTCAACCTGCTGGTCGGCCGCCAGCTGCAGGAATCCTTCGGCCAGAAACCCCAGATTGTCCTGACCATGCCCCTCCTGGAGGGTCTGGACGGGGTCCAGAAGATGTCCAAGTCACTCAATAATTACATAGGCATCACTGAGCCGCCCTTCGAGATCTTCGGCAAGCTGATGTCCATATCCGATGACCTGATGTGGCGCTATTTTGAGTTATTGAGTCTGAGGCCCATCGCCGAGGTAGAGCAGTTCCGCCAGGAGGTGGCGCAAGGTGCCAATCCCCGTGACATCAAAATCGAGCTGGCCCTGGAGATCATCGAGCGGTATCACAGCAAGGCGGCTGCCGAAAAGGCCCACCAGGAATTCATCCAGCGCTTTCAACAGGGTGCCCTGCCCGAGGACATGCCCGAATTCAAGCTGGGGCTGGGCAAGGACGGCCTCAGCATAGGGCATCTACTGAAACAGTCCGGGCTCACGGCCAGCACCTCCGAGGCCATGCGCATGATCAAGCAGGGCGCGGTCAAACTGGATGGTGAAAAAGTCACCGATCGGGAGACCGTATTCAGAAAGGCCGGCAGCTTTGTGGTCCAGGTGGGCAAGCGCAAATTTGCCCGGATTACGCTGTCCTGAGTCGGCGCTATCAGACTTCAGACAGGCAGTCAGCACCCACGTCAGTACGCCGATCCAGGCAGTTTCAGCACAATTAAAAATCCCGATTTTTCAAGTATTTATTTATTTTCAAAATAACGGGAATAGTTGTTGACCCACTTTAATCGAAGTGTATAATTTCGCGTTCTCGGCTGGGGGACACCCAGTCTCGCTCTTTAAAAATTCCTGATTAAGAAATTTGTGTGGGCGCTTGCGTCGATGGTGAGTATCACCACTAGAACATCGATGGAAGCAAACACTTTAACGTCAATTTGCGACTATCGAGCCAAGATTTGCAGCCTCAAGCTGCTCAATGATTAAACTGAAGAGTTTGATCCTGGCTCAGATT